>ERZ1026944.98-NODE-98-length-48003-cov-95.935305_pt1 | contig 48003 bp, 45 predicted proteins | sample MGYA00519569_ERZ1026944 | MGnify/ENA primary metagenome ERZ1026944 (study PRJEB26926, sample SAMN06164618) | human gut metagenome | biome: ENVO:00009003; feature: ENVO:2100002; material: ENVO:00002003 | host: Homo sapiens | place: USA | collected 2012 ... | reverse complement strand
AAAACTGTGTTAAACTACTTTTATTGTAGCTTGACACAGTTTAGTTTACACTCTCTAATTTATTGGCTTGTTTGGTATTTGCATCGTAAAGGATGGGTATAAATAAAGTCTGCATATTCTCTTGACTGGGAATGTGCAGACTATATCTTAGATTGCTGTGAGTTGGCATCTGTTATAATAAAAACCACTGGTCTGGCTTTAGACTTATCCTTAGGTCAGACTATTTTGTATATAGCAAGCAACAAGCTTAGGCATTCTCAATAAGATCTTTTAAAGCGCAAGTTGCTTCTTGTGCTATCAACTCGTAATCATCGAAGCTTGTTAAAAAAATCATATCGTTGGTATCATAGAAAGATTCTAAATCTATATCTAGTTCTGATATAGCTTTGATCTTGTGTATTATATTTTTTATTCTGTCCTTGTTGTACTTTCGGTTTAAAGCAATGCTCGATGTGACAAAAGTCTTTATGGCATTTAGACATTCTTCAGCGTCTATCCAGAATGCTAATTCCATTTGTGAAGCAAAGAGGTCAAGATATCTATTAATCTTGTTACGCATTTTTTTCGTAATGTCTTCTTCGCAGATAATATTATTTAATATACGGTCTACAGCCACCATCAGGCATTGAGGACATGAATCGGCGATACCTTTATGTATGATATCCATAAACTCTTCTTTGTCCTGATAAACTAAATAGGAGAGTCGAATATATGCTCTTTTGCATCCTTCATTTATAGCTCTAAAATAGAAGTCTTTTGATAAAGTTATATTTGGTTCAACACCACCTATTCCGTAACCATACATTAAACCTTGTTTATAGAAACCTTCGCCTTTTGGCGTGTGAAATTTTTTATATTTTTCATCATTGATAATCTCGTAATTGAGGCTAGATGATGAACCATAATATGCATCTTTATCTGCTCTAAGTTTATCGCCTAATTCTTTACTCTTTTGCTCAATGTCTTCTTCGAATCCCCATAGCCAGAATTCTTCGAAAACGTAATCGTCTTGCAGATCTATAGCTTTCAGTAAACTTTTATCATATTGAAAGCCTAGTGCGCAGCTAATACCGCAATAGAGTACAATGTGCTGATCTATGTAGATGTCATATTCAGATGCATTTCTAATTTTTTTTGCAAATGCATCCAAAGTTTTAGCGATTACTATTTTTTCATCTTGATTAAGATAGTTAATACCATATTTAGAGTCTAAGTACTCTTTTACTGCAATAATATAACCAGAAACGTATCCTTTTTCTGCATATTCTAGTATATATTGTATACGTTTATTAATGTCATCTGGATATAATTCTGCTGCAAATAGTTGTATATAGTCAAACATACCCTTATCTATGTAATTTTGCATCCTCTTACGATAGTCTTCATTGCTTAAGGGGGATGTAAAAAGAGATGCGTGGGCATATTCATTGCATTCGATATAGAGTTCTGAATTCTTTATTTTAGAAGAACTTTCTTCCTTTTTTCTGTAAAACTCCTCCCAATTTATATCTGCATTGTAGTTTTCGATTACGAGTTCTTCTGTAGGTTGCAACGAATCAACATCATCATCTAAAGATAATAATGTGTTTATAGCTTCAACTGTATCAACAGAAAAGAATTCTCTTTGATCGTTGTAGCGTAAGCCTTTGGTTGCAAAAATAGAGTGTATCTCTAATTCTGCAGCGACACAATCATGAAATTCACGATAATAAACCAGCTGAAATGGTGTAGGCACACCTGTAGCTGAAGAGAGTTCTTGTACTCTCCTTGTAGGATCAAATCTAGTCATGCCTATTTTAAGAAGTCCAGGCATACCTGGATTACTCAAAATATAAACATATCCATGATTTGAAGAGTGATTGTTTTCATTTTGTTCCATCATGTATTGTTTTACAATGTTTTTAGCTACAAATATAGCTATAAAATATGAGATAATAAAAAGATAAAGTGCTATTTAATGTTTTTTAATTCTTTGTCTTTACTGAAAAGTTAAAGTAACGTTAAATATGTATGTTGCTGAATGTTATTATGTTTTTTTTGTTATCTTTATGCCTTATAACTATTAGTAGTATCAACGATGAGGCAACGAAATAAATCAGATAAACTTCTGGTATGGGTTCCTGAGCATGGATGGATATTTCATCATACGAGTGAATCTACGTATCTGGAAGTGCTTAAGCTTATTGGAGGAGAACGATTGAGTAAAGTCGCTCTTGAGATATCTCATATGCCTGTTTTTACGAAAGAACCTTATCCCCAGTTTGCTAAATACATGAAATCTATCGGACATGGTTGGTTCGTGAATACTATTGGTGGAACTAGTAATAAATATCTTCAGCTCAATACAATAAATGACAAACTCCATTTGGGCATGAAGGTGAAACTTGTGCCTGAAGAAGTGCTCAACCATATGGAGGCGCAAAGCCTTAAAGATCAAGGTGTAAAAATAGATTTGGGTGAGAAACGAACTCGTAAACTTGATGATACTCTTTTGGTAGAATTTGATGGACAGACGTTTGATTTGAAACATCGAAATGGGCGTGAGGTATTTGCTAAATTAATAGAAAGTATTGGGGCAAGGGATGTTAGTAAACTAAATCTGACGAATGGTTCCGAAGATTTAGTTACGTCTATGCAGGTTTATTCTAATCAGCTTCCGTGTGGTGATTTTTGGGTTTCTGTTCCTAACTCAACGAAAGGCAAACACAAAATAATTCTCACAATTAAAGCTATGTTGAAACTCGACTTGACAATAACGACTTTATCTAAAGAAGAAAGACGTGAAAGACAACTCGAGAAACTGAAAAGCGAGATGGGTGAGCTAATAAAAGAAATGGCTGATATAAATAGTGATGAAATTAAGTAAATAATAATATAACAATAAATCATGAAGAAGTTATGTGTTGCAATAATGATACTCGCAGGGGTATCCGTTGTTTCTTGTAGTAGCGGTGATGATGATCATGCGCCGAGTTGGTTTGTGGATAAGAATCTAACTAAGGCTGATATTGCAGATCATTATTATGCTGATGGCAAAATAAATATTCATATAACAGCTAATGGCTCTTGCATGCAAGTATGGAGAAAAGATAATTCTGGAGGGCTTGGTAGCAATGACTTTACTATTGATGGGGACTCAATAAGATTTACTGCGAGAAATATCGCTTTTAGGGCACATTTGGTTAAATATGGTGAGTTAGAACCATTATCTCTTGTGTTAAGCGGAGATTTTAAAGACTCTGATTTTTTGCCTGGTGGTTTAAAGCCTGGAATCTATAAGCAGGTGAAGTAATCTAAATTGCAGTGTTGCGATAGTTTACTCCACTAGTTTTAAGATAATTAAGGTCAGTATAAATGTTAGTTTTAGCTAAAAAGAAGCACAATGAGTAAAGAAAAGTCTTTTAGTGGTATATATAAGGATGTTACATACGAAGATATACTGTCGTATAAGAGATACAAGAAACAGTCTTTCCTGAAAGGTTATAGCCCAGAAGAGATAGCTAAGCATCTTTATGTTCAAGAAAATATATCGCAAGATAAATGGAAAGCTCTGAAAATATTGAACAGAAAGCTTTTTAATAAGAAAAGAGCTGAAGCTCATAAGTTGAAAATTCATAGTAATTATGACTATCTGTTAGATGGTTTTAACAACAGAAAATTGCCTGATGGTGTGTTCTCGGAGTCATTTGATAAAGGAGTTATAGCCTGTGTAAAGGCAAAGTCTGAAATCCCCTTCTATCAACAGTTTATCTGTGATTATTTTTTCGAATTCAATATTGACAGCATCATAGATTATGCCTATACATTACCTGAAGAACAAAAAGATATGTGTAAGACGTTGATTTATGCAGCGATACAATATTACAGAGATACCAATGACTCTAGAAAAATAATGTTGGACAAGGCTCGAAATAAAGAATATTCTAATGATAAGGTTGATGACAGAGGCAAAAAAGATAAACTTATTTCAAAAATAAGTGAATCAGAAAATCATAGTGATGTTCCTGCCAAAGAAGTGCATCTTGACATGGTTTCCAAGCCAGAAGATTCTCTTGATGCTAAGGAGAGAAAAGATAGAATCCGCTCTAAAGATGGTATTGATTATAGTGACCAACAGAAGAGAAACCAGGAAACAGGAGATATTGGCGAGAAATTAGTTCTTGCAAATGAAATCGATAAAGCTAGAAAATGGGGCCTGTCAGAAGATCTTGTCTCTCAAATAAGAAGAGTCTCATTGGAAAGCGATGATTATGGTTTTGATATACTCTGCTTCGATCAAAATGGCAAGGAACATTATATAGAGGTGAAGACAACCAAGGCTTCAAGCAACAGTTTGTCGTTTGTTCTCACACAAAACGAATTAGACCATGCTAGAAAATATGGTAGTGCTTATTCCATAGTTATGGTATTTGATGTTGAGCAAAATCCTCGTATATGGGATATGGGAAATCCTTTTGTTAGTGAACCATGTAAAGTGAACATCAAACCGATTAAGTATTTGGTTGAAGTTAATGTAGATACTATAGAATAAGCTTAGGGTATAGCCATATGAATAAAGACCTGCCAAAAATCTTGCTCCACCATTACGAACAGCTGGTGGAGGAGAACAAGGTCTTGAAGGCTCGAATCAAGGAGATGGAAGATGAAAAGGCAGAGTATGGTAATCTGAAAAAATTCTGCACATTCATAGAAAAGTATGTTGGCAATACTGGAATATAAATTTGATTTTGTTAATTTGGTAAAATATTAGATTATGGTAAGATTATTATTGATTATTGTGGTTGGATTATATTCAATGTCATCTAATGCTCAGATAGAGATTTTCAACGAAAGTCTCAAACAAGAAGAGCCAGTGAAAGTTGTGCAATATGATAGCATAAGAAACATAACGTCTCAACCATATGGAGCAAAAGGAAAAGAATCTTTTACTTATAACCATCTCATTGGGCAAACATTAATGTTTTGTGGTTCTCCAATTTTTCCAAATAATAATTTTAAAGTGGGTTCTTATTATAAAGTCGTAGGAACTACTATGCCCAATAGTATCTCTATCTATGGTGGTCTAAAACTCGAAGATTGTATTACTGGGAATTTTTTAGAAGAAGATGGAAGCCGTCAACAATATTTGAATTCATTTTGGGTAGTTGCTGGTTATTATGAAAAGTTGAAGGCATTATACTTGAATAAAAAATTTATATATCTTGGAACAGATAAAACAAAAATATATAGTCCTGGACTAAAAAAGAACGGAATGATAAATTTAGCAACAGACACTGTGACAGAGAATATAAATAAAGAATCATTGTGGACGTGTGTTGGGGTACAGGTAAAACCTGAAAAAGCAATAAATAGAGAAAACCCTTCTGAATATCGGAGAATTGCTTCTGATTATCGTAATCCTGTAGTTCTGATTTTTGATAATCCTAATTACGGGAAGCACTATTGCTATATTGAATCGGAAAAAGGAAAACCATATGAAATGCAAAATCCTAATACCAAACCTTTTATTTGTGGGAGATTTCAGCTAAAATCGGATTTAAAAGTAATGGCTGCTAAACGCAAGGCTCAGCTTATCAAGCTATATGGTGCAAAAAATGCCAATCTCATAGTACAAGGTATCGTAAATATCGGTATGACTAATTCTATGTGTAGAGCGGCTTGGGGAGATCCTGACAGCATTCATAGAACAATAAGTGTTATAGGAAATTATGAGTTATGGATATATGGCAATTGCTATTTATATTTTAAAGATAACTCACTTACAACCATACAATATTGATGATCAACCTGGAAAGATATGTGACAGCGTTTGTATTTCGGGTTCTGATAATGGCGAGGTTGTTAAGTTCCTTGCTATTGACGGAAAGTATCTCGACTCTACGATTTCTTTGAACGGTGCTGCCTCTTATGCCGTTTCCGAGTCTTTGGTTGTTGCCAAAATGTGTAAGGATTCTATTAAGATTGCGATGAAATAAGGACTGTGCAGAGTGATGCATCTGCCGTAAAAATATAAAAGTAAAGGGAAAAAGTGAGTAACATAAATTGTTCACATTTTTCCCTTGTTTGAATATCCTATTATTAATCTGATAGTATAGGCAATCGATACCATCATTGCGCATGAATCGGTATCACTATAGCACTGCTTTTGTTTGGTATTTGCTAGTGCTATTTTTGCGGTCCTCTCTTCTCTTCAGATTTGTGTGTCTGTATAATTGCATAAGGATTTGATATAACCAAATAACGACCGCAAACGACCGCACAAACGACCGCAAACGACCGCAAAAACGACCGCAAGCGACCACAAAAACGACCGCAAACGACCGCAAACGACCACAAAAACGACCGCAAACGACCGCAAAAACGACCGCAAACGACCACAAAAACGACCGCAAACGACCGCAAACGACCACAAACAACCACAAACGACTACAATAACGACCGCAATAACGATTGAAATATGATAGCTCTTATGCTCCAAATTCTTCTTCACCTTTTTGGCTTATAATCCATTTTTTACCATTGGGTGATTTTGTTAGCAGGCCATCTTTTGCCATATTAATTAGTAGGCGACCTATTCTTCGTAATTTTTCATCATGGCTATTATTTGCAGGAAAAACATGCTGAAGACTTTCGAATGCATCTCTGCGCCAAAATCCCATTTTTCCTGCATTATGTGCCAATTGCAATAATAGCTTTTGGATACTTTTTTCTGCAAGTCCTTTCTCTTTTGTGTAGTGACCAATCTGGTTTGTCAGTTTGGCTACTTTTAATGATATGGTATAATGTGGAGCACGTCCTTCAATCAAACCTTTATCAAATAGTAGCTTGGCTGCTTCTTTTGTGATAGGATGATGCTTTTGTACGGCATCTAGCCAAAGGCATTCCTTTAGTGACAAAGACTGGTTGCTCTTTAGCAAGTTGGTATATTTCTCATCAATCATTTTGCCATAGATAGTTACGCCAACAGTACGATGTTCGTTGTCGATGTCGTAATCTGGCATTGGAAAGAATCGGTTGCGTTGCTCTGTGTAGATCTTCTTGATACCACGTCCTACTGTATCAATCATATTGAAATTGACCATACCCTTGCAAAGACAATCGTTACGATAATGAAATTGAGGACCTTTATGCTCCAGGGCATTTTCTATTGTTCCTGGAATGAAACTGCCACCATTGCCATAATATAAGGTACTAGGACCTTCTACAAAAACAATTCGCTGCTGTAAGGTGTAATCCTGATGTGCGATGGCGTTATGTAATGCCTCTCGTATGGTGTATTCATCATACTGTTTCATGGTGTCTGGGAACAGGGTTCCACCTGGCAACTCACGCATAGTCTTGTTACGTATTTTGCTCAACACCTTATCTACGGTCAAGATGAAAGGTATTGTAAAATGCTCATAATCTTGTACGATGCCTTCTTCATCTTCCCATGTCCAAGTGATTTGTGCTACGGCAGGATGAATCTTTTGAATAGAAAGGGGGTTGCCCAATAGTAGAATGGCAGCACGAGTGAGCTTCCCTTCTCGCATCATCATACTATTAGCCAAGAACTCTTCTGTACTCCACGCATCTATTTCTTCGGCAGGAATACTTGACGAACGAACTTTTTTGAACATGACTTTAGCTGTAGCTACGGCTAATTCATCCAAGTCATTGATCGTGGCATTTGGTACAAGTTGAGCTGTCCAATCGGGTATGGGTGGCTGTTGGCGGATAGTATCTTGTTTTGCCTGGTTCAGTGGTTTCAGACTTTCGCCATCACGACCATAAGCCACACCTTTCCAGTGCATCACTATGTTGCGTGGTGATGCTGGTATCTGGAATAATAAAACTCGTTTGCCTTCGATATCTAAAGGTACAATATCTCTAAAGATAAGGTTGTCGGTGGTATGTTGAGACATATCTTGTTTCAGACGGTTGAGTGCAACTTCACCATCCTTGAATGTTGTACCGATAATCTGATGTTTTTTGTCCCAAACGCCAAATACAATCCAAGCAAACTCATGGTCACGTAAGTTTGCTTCATTGCTAAGAGCGGAGAAGTATTTGCCCAACTCATCGATATCAAAGTTGGTCTCTGCTTTCTTAAACTCGACAACCTCATTCTCTGAGTGTTCCCAAAGCTTGTTGAATATCTCTATATATTTTTCCATTGTTTCTATTTATATCATTTAATGAATAATGTCAGAATTGTTGCAATAATACCTCCTATTCCTACACAAAGAGATATCCATATTGCAATCCATGTTTGTTTTCTTGTTTGGGTATATTGCAAATCCTCTTTCGTTTGAAAATCATTATCGACAAAATCTCGAAGATTTTGTGTTGCATGAAATGAAGAGTTTGCATACCTTTTTATTTGTTCTGCTGCTGTTGTATTCTCTTTTAATATTGAAGTTTCAACGAGCAATTTACGAGTATATTCACCTTCTATACCTTTATCATTTGGAATTTTTATATTCAGTTTACATGTATCTATTATCCACATTAGAATATTGCCTTTGTCATCTTTTTCCACCTCAAACTTTTTTCTATTGAATATCTGATTATCTTTTAGAAGGTTAAGTTGGAATACACCAATGTATTGATTGCTTTCCAAATATTGTAAAAGCACAATAATGTCAAAGATCTTGTTTCTGACGTCTTTCCAATCCTTGTCTTGTGCATGGACCAATTCTAAAGAGGAACAATCTTCTGGCCATTCTATGAGATAACAATCACTAAAATTCTCAAAAATAGAGATAAGACATACATCTTGAGGTATTGGTGGATATGCCATGAAACGTAATATTCTCTTCTCTGTATCACTAAAACTTCTCATATCAGTCGTCGTATTTAAATTTATTCCATGCTTCAAGGGCGAGGTGTTTGGCGCGGTATTCTCCATACTGGCGTATCTCGTTGTCTTTCAGCACACGGAAGGTCTCATTGATGCAGCCTTTCAAGCTTTCATATAATTCAATTATATTCATACTCGGTAGGCTTAAAACTGCTACAAAGATAATATTTTTCTTTGAAAATAGGGCATATATTCTGAAGGAAAATGTATTTTCTTTGTGATTTTTTCAGTTTGGGGCGAAAAAATCTCTATGTATGGAGGTAAACTAAATATTAGTTGTGCAAGGTTTATGGATGGCTCGCCTAACTATGGCATGAAAGCAATGAAGAGGGTAGAGCGTAAATGATAGGTTACTGATAATGCTAATATGCCTAATAGTTAGTTCTTCCTTTTACTCATATGTATGGTGTGTGTAATCGCAAGAAATAGTGTGAAAGTATGTAAAATGATACCTTGCTTTTGGCGGTCACTATAGATTAGCATTGAAATATGTTGCCAAAATGTTGCCAAAAATAGAAAAGAAAAAATCCTAACCGCTTATTATCAAGCAGTTAGGATTTTCTTCGGTGCGCCTGATAGGACTCGAACCTACACGGCCTAAACCACTAGATCCTAAGTCTAGCGCGTCTACCAATTTCGCCACAAGCGCATTTGTGAGTGCAAAGATACAATAAATATTCGAATAAAAAGAAGAAATGAGCAGAAAAAAGCGGGTTTGTTTGTTTTTTACGAGAAATAATGGTACTTTTGCAGGCAAACTGAAAATAATCATGATGAAAAAAATGAATTATACAATAAAAATGTAGTAACAATGAATACAAAGAATCTATTATTGTTGGCATCTCTTGTTTTTGCGATGCCATTGTCTGCTCAGAGTCCTCTGGAGGATTTCAAGCGAGACATTACACTCTCGGGTAGTAACTATGTGGCTTATCGCGGGCCACAGAAACAATTGACTCCGGCGCCTAAGGGATATAAGCCTTTCTATCTGAGCCACTATGGCCGTCATGGCTCCCGCTATATGATTGGCAAGCAGGCGTATGATGTACCTTATTTCTCCCTGTTGAAGGCGAAGCAGGAAGGTAAGTTGACTGCCAAGGGTGAGGAAACACTGGCTAAGGTGAAGCTGATTCGTGAAGAGGCAAAGGGACGTGATGGCGAGTTGACTCCTCTGGGAGCTCTCCAGCATCAGGGGATTACCAAGCGAATGATGGAAAGATTTCCTGAGATCTTTGCCGGTAATACGAATATTGAGGCACGAAGCACGGTGGTGATCCGCTGCATTCTCTCAATGGAGAATGGCTTGCAGCAGATGCTTCGCATGAATCCTAAGCTTCATATCTTCCACGATGCCAGTGAGCATGATATGTACTATATGAATCAGGGAGATAGATACCTGGATAGCTTGAAGAATTCTGTGGGCAGAAAGGTGGTGCAGGAGGAGTTTTCCAAGAAGCATGCCTGCTATAGCCGAGTGATGCAGGAACTTTTCAATGATCCGGCTTGGGTGAAGCAGAATATCAACCAGAGCGACTTGAACAGAAAGCTTTATGAGATGGCTAGCTCTATCCAGGGTACTGAGTTGAGAGGCAAGGTTTCGCTCTACGATCTCTTTACTGAGGAGGAGCTGTATCAGAATTGGGTAAGTACCAATATCTGGTGGCAGATGGCGTATGGCAATTCTCCTTATACGGGCAATGTTCAGCCATATTCCCAGCGTAATCTTCTGATGGATATCATCCAGAAGGCTGATAGCTGCATAGCTCTTCCGCATCCGGGTGCTACCTTGAGATATGGTCATGATACGATGGTTACTCCGCTTACTTGCCTCCTGGATCTGAATGGATATGGCGAGGAGATCAGGGATCCAGAGAGAATTTCTTCTCAATGGTTTGATTATAAGATTACTCCGATGGCTACCAACCTTCAGTTTGTATTCTATCGCAACAAGGCGAATGATGTGCTGGTGAAGGTATTGCTCTGCGAGGATGAAGCTACGCTTCCTATCAAGAGCGATGTGGAGCCTTATTACCACTGGAATGATTTCAAGGCTTATTGCCTGGAGAAACTGAAGGGGTATAAAAAGTAAAAATATACAGCAATGCGACGCATATAATCATCTATAGAGAAAAAGGAGGGTGTATCCAAGTACACCCTCCTAAAAAATATATATCGAAAACTTTTCGAATTCTTTTATTGCTTCGATAACCAATCTTTGTCTTTCTGATCTTCTTCGAAATCTTTTTCTGAGAAGAGATTGGTTTGACCGGTCAGTTCATCTATTACCTGCTGCTCGCTTTTTCCTGCATCAGGATCGAGATTCTCTACAGCTTCAGCATTCTTACCTGCGCCTTCAGAATCGCCGGTTGCATCTTCTGCATCAGGATCATCTTCTGCTGGAGGTTCCGGGAATCTTGTCGGCTCTAATTCCTCGATGCTTTCCAGTTTCCATGTCGTCAGGCGCTTACCCTTTGCCTTGAAACTCTTCTGAGCGATGAATTGCTCGGCATCGATTTCCTCGGCAGGTCGGATGGCATCCACACCACCATAGGTAACCTTGAGGCGAGGGAATGGGGTATCGGTGAGCAGGATGAGCTTGCTGTTTGGATTCTCTCCCAGACAATTCTGGTGGCGCTTGGTGGCATCCATCGTAAATCGCTTGATGTATGGATATCCCTCATTGTCGGCATCATAGAGAATGGCTGTCCATATCTTGTGCTCGTCCCATTTCTCCAATCTCAGGATGTTGTCCTCGTAATGGTTGTTCACATCGAAGTTGGTGATGTAGAATTCGCCGTTGTCGAGTACTACCAGGATAGAGTCATCATCATTGAATTCTCCCAGGAATCTGCCGTTCTCATCATAGTTGATGCGGTTTACATCCGGGTCGAACCAAACTTTTCTTCCTCCTAGGGTACTGTGTCCGTGGCTCTTCAATCCGATGCGGCGGATGGTTCGCTTGGTGAGCAGGTTTCCCTTGGCAGCACGTCCCTTGATGAGGATTTCAGAGAAATCTTTCTCCAGGAAGATGCTCTGGCGTTTCTTGCTCAGATCAGGTTCCATCGTCACCTTGATGATTTCTGCCTCGCCGTTAGGGTTGGCGGTGAAGTAGATGATGCGGCTTCCCGGTGTGCCCTGGGTGATATCGTAGAGCTTGTCGCGTGTCATGGCGGTTACGTTGAATCGCTTGATGAAGTAGTCACCCTGCTTGCCGTCACGATATACGCAGTTGTAGATGGTTCGCTTGTCGTTCTTCTTGAACACCTGTACGTGGAGGATGTTCTTACCCACGAATATCTTGTCGGCAACCTTGGTTACCTTGAATTTTCCATCCTTGTAGAAGATGATGATGTCGTCGAGGTCAGAGCAGTTGCATACGAATTCATCCTTCTTCAAGCCTGTACCCACGAAACCTTCCTGTCGGTTGATGTAGAGTTTCTGGTTGGCTTCCACCACCTTGGTCACCTCGATGGTATCGAAGTTTCTGATTTCGGTTTTTCTAGGATGCATCTTTCCGTACTTGCCCTTGAGATACTCAAACCAGTTGATGGTGACATCGGTCATGTGGGCGAGGTCGTTTTCTATTTCAGCCAGTTCTGCCTTGATCTTCAGCAGGAGGTCATCCGCCTTATCCTTATTATATTTCAGGATTCGCTGCATCTTGATTTCCAGGAGCTTGAGGATGTCGTTGCGTGTGATGTCCCGGTGGAAGGAGTATTCCACGTTTCCCTTGCCGTCGATATTGGCGGTGAAGATCTGATCCTTGAACGGCTCCAGCTTGGAGTAGATGAATGCCACTACCTCGTCCTGACTCTTGCTCTGCTCGAACTTGCGCTCCTTGTAGATGCGCTCCTCTATGAAGATGCGTTCGAGCGAGGAGAAGAAGAGCTGCTCTTCCAGCTCACCCTTTCGGATCATCAGTTCGCGTCGGAGCAATCCCATGGTGCGGTCAACGCTATGTCTGAGCACATCGCTCACGGTGAGGAACTTCGGCTTGTTGTCCTCGATGACGCAGCAGTTGGGCGATATGTTGATTTCGCAGTCGCTGAAGGCATAGAGGGCATCCATCGTCTTGTCCGAAGAAGTGCCTGGTGCCAGATGCACGAGGATTTCCACGTTGGCTGATGTGACATCATCCACCTTTCTTGCCTTGATCTTTCCCTTTTCCACCGCCTTGGTGATGGAGTCGATGAGGCTTCCGGTGGTTTTGCTGAATGGTATCTCGCTGATTACGAGTGTCTTGTTGTCGAGCTTGTCTATCTTGGCTCTTACCTTCAGTACGCCTCCTCGCTGTCCGTCGTTGTATTTGCTTACGTCGATGGCGCCTCCTGTAGGGAAATCCGGATAGAGCTGGAAGGATTCTCCCTTGAGGTAGTGGATGGCAGCATCGCAGAGGTCGTTGAAGTTATGCGGCAGTACCTTGCTGCTCAAACCCACGGCGATACCCTCGGCACCTTGTGCCAGGAGCAGCGGGAATTTGGCTGGCAGGGTGATAGGTTCCTTGTTTCTGCCATCGTAGGAGAGTTGCCAGTCGGTGGTTTTAGGGTTGAATACCACATCCAGGGCAAATTTCGAGAGTCGTGCCTCGATGTATCGGGGAGCGGCTGCACGGTCGCCGGTGAGTATGTTACCCCAGTTACCCTGTGTGTCGATGAGCAGGTCTTTCTGTCCCATCTGCACGAGTGCATCTCCGATGGATGCGTCTCCGTGAGGGTGGAACTGCATCGTATGTCCCACGATGTTAGCCACCTTGTTGTATCTTCCGTCATCCATGCGTTTCATGGAGTGGAGGATGCGTCGCTGTACGGGTTTCAATCCGTCTTCGATATGGGGCACGGCTCGCTCCAGGATCACATACGATGCATAGTCGAGGAACCAGTTCTGATACATTCCGCTGAGGTGATGTACGGCAGAAGCATCAAAACGGTTCACCGGCTTGTAGTCGGAGTGTTCCTGAGGCGTATTTTCCTCATTTATTTCGTTTTTATCTTTAATTTCGTCGCTCATATATAGCTTTTAATACTTATTTTATTAATTTATGGCAAAAATACAATAAAAATTCGAGAAAATAGCGTATCTTTGCAGAAAATTTAAGAAAAATAAGATTTAATCATGGCACAGGAAGATGTTTTTAAGAAAATTGTAAGCCATTGCAAGGAATATGGCTTTGTGTTCCCTAGTAGTGAAATTTATGATGGCTTGGCTGCCGTTTACGACTATGGTCAGAATGGTGTTGAGCTCAAGAATAATATCAAGCAGTACTGGTGGCAGAGTATGGTATTGTTGCACGAGAACATTGTAGGTCTCGATGCAGCTATCTTCATGCACCCTACCGTATGGAAGGCTTCCGGTCATGTGGATGCCTTCAACGACCCATTGATCGATAACCGTGATTCCAAGAAGCGTTATCGTGCCGATGTGCTCATCGAGGATCACATGGCTAAGTATGAGGAGAAGATTGCCAAGGAGATTGCCAAGGCTCAGAAGCGCTTCGGCGATAGCTTCGATGAGGCTCAGTTCCGCGCTACCAACCCTCGTGTACTGGAGAACCAGAAGAAGTTTGATGATCTCCATGCCCGCTATACTGAGGCAATGCAGGGTCCTAACCTGGAGATGCTGAAGCAGATTATCGAGGATGAGGGTATCGTCTGCCCTATCAGCGGTACCAAGAACTGGACAGACGTTCGCCAGTTCAACCTGATGTTCTCTACCCAGATGGGTGCTGCCAGTGATGCTACAAGCAAGGTTTATCTCCGTCCTGAGACAGCTCAGGGTATCTTCGTAGATTATCTGAGCGTACAGAAGACCGGCCGTATGAAGTTGCCATTCGGTATCTGCCAGATTGGTAAGGCATTCCGCAACGAGGTAGTTGCCCGTCAGTTCGTATTCCGTATGCGTGAGTTCGAGCAGATGGAGATGCAGTTCTTCTGCCAGCCAGGTACAGAGATGAAGTGGTTTGAGTATTGGAAGAAGGTTCGCCTGGCTTGGCACGAGGCTTTGGGCATGGGCAACGAGAACTACCGTTACCACGACCACGAGAAGCTGGCTCACTATGCCAATGCTGCTACCGACATCGAGTTCAAGATGCCATTCGGCTTCAAGGAGGTAGAGGGTATCCACAGCCGTACCAATTTCGACCTTTCTCAGCACGAGAAGTACAGCGGCCGCTCTATCAAGTACTTCGATCCTGAGAAGAACGAGAGCTATGTGCCTTACGATGTAGAGACCTCTATCGGTGTTGACCGTATGTTCCTCAGCGTGATGTGCCACTCTTACTGCGAGGAGAAGCTTGAGAATGGTGAGACACGTGTAGTATTGCGCCTGCCAGAAGCATTGGCTCCAGTGAAGTGTGCCGTATTCCCATTGGATAAGAAGTTTGGTTTGCCAGAGTTGGCTCATGAAATCGTAGATGAGTTGAAGTTCCACTTCAATACCCACTATGGCGATCCTAAGGATTCTATCGGTAAGCGTTATCGCCGTCAGGATGCCATCGGTACTCCATTCTGTATCACCGTTGACCACGAGACACCAAACGATCACAAGGTAACTCTGCGTTATCGTGATACCATGGAGCAGGAGCGTGTAGCTATCTCTGACCTCCGCAGCATCATCGAGGAGCGCGTAAGTATCACCAGTGTATTAAAGAAACTTGGTAATGAAATTAAGAATTTCTAAATATCTCTTCTTGCTCATGATGGCAGTGTTCGCCCTGTCATCATGCAGCGAGGATGATAACACCGTAGATGAGTATGCCAACTGGCAGGAGCGCAACGAGCAGGCTTTTGAAGATACTTTGGCTTATGCCCGTCAGCAGAAAGCCAACGGCAGCGATGAATGGAAGGTACTACTCAAATGGTCGCTGCAAAACCAGACACCTAACAAGGATGCTAATGGTAATGCTGTGCCTTTGACTTACAAGGATGCTGATTACATCGTAGTTCATGTCTTGGATAAGGGCAAGGGCAGCGGATGCCCTATGTACACCGATTCTGTGAAGGTGAGCTATCTTGGCAGATTGCTGGGCACTGATACTTATCCTGCAGGTTATGTATTCGATAAGACCTTCGAGGGTACCTACGACAAGGCCACAGCTCAGGTTACAACCAATTTGGCAAGTGGCTGGATAGATGGTTTTACCACAGCCGTGCTCAATATGCACATCGGCGATCATTGGCTGGTGTATATCCCATATCAGCTGGCTTATGGTTCTACCCAGAGTTCGAGTAGCGTAATCCCTGCCTATTCCATGCTTCGCTTCGAGATAGTGCTCGACAGCTACTATCGTCCGGGTCAGGTAATACCGGGTTCCAGAGCTGCTGCCCAGGCACTCAAGGGAGAATGGATTACAGAGTAGTATTTTTGGGGGATTTACACCTTATTATATATAGGTGATAGAATAGGAGCGTTCCTAGGATTGCCATCTGATGGCATTCTTAGGAACGCTTTGTGTTAACATACCTTTTTGATGTGTTAACAAGTGTTCGTGTTCGCACACAAAACGCTGTCTATATTAAAAAAATGTTAGTTTTCTGCATTTTTTCGGCTAAAAGTATTGCAGTTTCAGAAAATAGTTGTACCTTTGCATCAGAAAAATAAGTTTTAGGTTTTTAGTTAGGTAATAGATTTTATTAGGTTTAGTTGTTAGGTAAAGTTAAGATTGTTGTTCATTGGTTTATTGGTTTTAGTTAAGGTAGTTAGAAAAGATTGTTTATTCAAGGACGACAGGTGTTAGTTAAGGTAAGAATAAGATTGTTTATTCAGTGACGACAAAAAACAGTACTGTTCCGCTCTGCGGAAGTTAAGTTTTGGGAAAAACAAAGGTACGAAATTCATGTAATTAAATAAAGGTGGCGATTCCTTCCGGGAGTCGCCATTTTTTTCGTTAACGCAATTAATAAGAGAAAAATATGTTATTCAAGAATAAGACAGATTATCTGATGGAGTCGATACGCGAGGGTAGGGCGATGGCTCGCAGCGAGAAACTCAATCTCATCGTGGGGTTGAGTATTCCATCCATGCTGGCACAGATTTCCACCGTGATGATGTTCTTCATCGATGCATCCATGGTGGGACATCTGGGTGCTGAGGCTTCGGCAAGCATCGGACTTATCGAGTCAACCAACTGGCTCATTGGCAGTTTGCTCAGTGCGGCAGCTACCGGTTTCTCGGTGCAGGTGGCTCATTTCATCGGAGCCAACGATTTCGTGAAGGCTCGCCAGGTATTCCGCCATGCCCTGATATGCGGTTTGGCGTTCAGTCTTTGTGTTACCCTGGCATGTGTAGGAGTGCATTCCCATCTGCCTTATTGGCTGGGTGGCAGTGCTGATATTGCGGGCAATTCCTCACGTTATTTTCTGATATTCGGTTTGGCGTTGCCCTTCGTATTCCTGTATCATATCTCCGAGATGATGCTCAAGTCGGCAGGCAACATGCATACCCCGAGTGTGATGGCGGTGCTGATATGCATCTGCGATGTGGTGTTCAATTACCTCTTCATCTACGTCATGAAGATGGGCGTAGTGGGAGCTGCCTGCGGCACGGCGCTTGCCTATATCTGCATCTCGCTGCCCAATCTCTACCTCACGGCATGCCGTAACCGGATACTCAATCTGCGTCAGGACAAGGAACCTTTCCGGTGGGTGAAGGAATACCTGCACCATGCCTGCAAGATCAGCATCCCGATAGCCATACAGAATGTCCTGATGAGCGGTGCGCAGATCGTGAGCACCATGATTGTGGCACCATTGGGCAATATCGCCATTGCTGCCCACTCGTTTGCCATCACCGCCGAGAGCCTCTGCTATATGCCGGGTTATGGTATCGGTGATGCCGCCACCACCCTGGTGGGGCAGACGCATGGTGCCGGGCGTACCGATCTCTGCCGCAATTTCGCCTATATGACGGTGGGATTGGGCATGTTCGTGATGGCATTGATGGGAGTGGTGATGTATGTCTTTGCCCCCGAGATGATAGGTGTGCTCTCGCCGGTAGAGAGCATCCGCGAGCTGGGTACCACCTGCCTTCGCATCGAGGCCTTTGCCGAGCCTTTCTTTGCAGCGAGCATCGTAACCTATTGTGTCTGCGTGGGAGCGGGTGATACCCGGAAGCCAGCCGCCATCAATCTAGGTACCATGTGGCTGGTGCGCCTCACCCTGGCTTACGCCCTTTCCAAGAGCTATGGCTTGGAGGGTGTCTGGATTGCGATGGCTACGGAGCTTACCCTCAGAGGCACACTTTTCCTCATCCGACTTTACCGCGGTTCGTGGATGAAGAGCTTCCAATGTTAGTTTTACGTTAAGATTTGCAGGTATTGGGGAAGATAATCTCCCAAATGTTTGCAAATCTTTTTTATTTTGTGTAATTTTGCAAGCGGAATATTTGAAACAAGAAATTTTATAAATCAATAGCAGATGAAACTAAGAAAGATTTTTGCAGCGTTTCTGCTGTGTTTATCCGTGGGAAGTGCGATGGCACAGATGCCAGCCATTCCTGTGGATAAGAATGTGAAGATTGGTCATCTCGACAATGGATTGACTTACTACATTCGTCACAACAGTTATCCTGAGCATGTAGCCAGCTTCTACATTGCCCAGAAAGTGGGTTCTATCAATGAGAACGATGATCAGCGCGGTTTGGCTCACCTCCTTGAGCACCTCGCCTTCAACGGTACCGATCACTTCAAGGGTAACTCTCTCCAGGATTACCTGCAGAGCATCGGTGTGGAGTATGGTAGAAATCTCAATGCCTATACCAGCGTAGAGAAAACCGTATATTACTTCACCGATGTACCTACTACCCGCCCTACAGCCGTAGATTCATGCATGCTCATCCTCAAGGATTGGAGCAATGGCATCTCTCTTACCGAGGAAGCCATCAATGACGAGCGCGACGTGGTACACAATGAGTACCGTATGCGCATCGTGGGTCAGCAGCGCATGATAGAGCGCTCATTGCCAAAACTCTATCAGAACAACAAGTATGGCTACCGTTTCCCTATCGGATTGATGAGCGTCATCGACGGCTGCAAGCCGGAAACCCTGCGTGCTTACTACCGCAAGTGGTATCGCCCTGACAATCAGGCAATCATCATCGTGGGTGATGTAGATGTCAACCATATCGAGAACAAGATCAAGGAGCTCTTCTCGGGCATCAAGGTGCCTGCCAATGCCGCCAAGATTGAGCCGGTGGAAGTTGCCGATAATGATACAGCCATCTACGTAATCGACAAGGACAAGGAGCAGCAGTATGATATCTTCAATATCTTTATGAAGCATCCTGCCATCCCTAATGCGATGAAGGGCGACATGAGCTATCTCATGAAGGGATACATGGACAATGTGGTTACCTCTATGCTGGGTGCACGCTATGCCGAGATTGCCCAGGAAGCTGACTGCCCATTCCTTCAGGCAGGTGCCGACGACGGCGACTTCCTGCTCTCTTCTACCAAGGGTGCCTTCAGTCTTATCGGTGTGGCAAAGCCAGGTAAGGTAAAGGAGGCTTATGCTGCCGTATTGCGCGAGGCAAAGCGCATGCACGACTTCGGATTCACCGCCACTGAGTATCAGCGTGCCAAGGAGGAGTTCCTGAGCCAGGTAGATAAGACGCTTGCCAACAAGGATAAGATGAAGAACGAGCAGTTTACCACCCAGTATGTGGATAACTTCATCTCCAACGAGCCAATCCCATCGGTAGAGGACGAGAGTCAGTTCTACAAGATGGTAGTACCTCAGCTGCCATTGGAGGCCATCAATGCCTATGCCAAGCAGCTGGTTTGCCAGAGCGATACCAACCTGGTATCGATGGTGCTGATGCGCGAGGCAGAGGGTGCCGTTTATCCTACCGAGCAGGAGCTTGCCGGCATCGTGAAGCAGGTGCGCTCAGAGAAGTTGGAGGCATACGTGGACAACGTGAAGCAGGAGCCACTGATGGCTCAGTTGCCTAAGCCAGGCAAGATCAAGAAGACCGTAGAGAACAAGCAGCTGGGTTACAAGCAGCTTACCCTTTCCAACGGTGCCAAGGTGGTATTGAAGAAGACCGATTTCAAGGATAATGAGATTCTCTTCTCTGCCAATGCCAAGGTGGGTTATTCTGCTCTCGAGAAGAGCGATTACCCTAGCATCATGCTGATGAGCGAGGCTTGGGGTGCCAGCGGTTTGGGCGATTTCTCAAGCACCGAGCTTGAAAAGGCGCTCGCAGGCAAGCAGGCAGGTGTAGGCTTCTCCATCAAGCCTTACAGCCATGGCCTCTCGGGTAATTCTACTCCTAAGGACATTGAGACCCTGATGCAGCTCATCTATCTCAAGATGACAGCATTGAGCAAGGATGAGAAGTCGTTCAAGAATCTTCAGAATACCTTTGCCACTGTTCTTGCCAACCAGAGCAACAATCCTAACATGGTATATCAGGATTCATTGCAGAGCACCCTTTACCTGGGCAGCAAGATTGGCCGCATTCCATCTTCTGATGAGATCAACGCCATCAACTACGATCGCCTGATGGCGCTTGCCAAGGAGTATTACGGCAATGCCAAGGACTTCACCTTCTACTTCGTGGGCAACTACGATGAGAAGACCCTCCTCCCGCTCATTGAGCAGTATATCGCCAGCTTGCCAAACAATGGCTTCAAGCTGAAGAACAAGGAGATTCCATACGCCAAGGGCGAGGTGAAGAACAACTTTACCAAGGCGATGTCTAATCCTCAGACCCAGGCATCAGAGATCTGGAGCACCAAATTGCCATTCTCTATGCAGAATATGGTACTGGCAGATGTAACCTCCCGACTGCTGGAGATGCAGTATCTGCGCACCATCCGTGAGCAGTTGAGTGCAGCTTACCATGCAGGAGCCACCTTCGGCATGCTCCGCGATTTCGACGACAAGGCTGCCATCAGCATTACCGCCAATGCCGGCTTGAATCCGGAGAAGGCTGATACCGCCATCACCTATTTCTTCAAGGGTGTGGAAGAGGTAGAGAAGCAGGTAGATGCTGCCGACTTGCAGAAGGTGAAGGAGATTCTCCTGAAGCAGGCAGGTGTGGATGAGAAGAACAATGCCTACTGGCTTGGCGTTATTGCCAACTATACAGGTATCGGTTTCGATAACTATACCGGCTATAAGGAGTTTGTGAAGAACCTCCGTGGCGAACAGATTTCCGACTTCCTCAAGAATGTACTCCTGAAGAGCGGCAACCATGTCGAGGTAATCATGAAGGCTGAGAAGAGCAAGGAATAATATCTCCGCTGGGATATCATTCCGATCAGCATAGAAATTCAAAAAGTCCCGTTGAACGATTTTACTCGACAGCGGGACTTTTTGCCTTTTCTCTTTGTAGTACCAAAGAGTCATTCTGAAAATAATCTTTTTACGTAATTTCCTTTCTCTCTTACGTAAATTTCCTCAAGAGCACTCTCTTGCGAAAGTTACCCTTAGTCATTCTTCTTTGCCTTTGAAGCAAGAGCCTCACGGCGATCGTTGAGAATCTCCTGGCACTTGTTCAATGCCATATTCTCACTCATTGTGTTGACCTTAATTAAATCATTCATAACCTATTGTGATTTGTTAACGGTGCAAAGATAGGGTTTTCTTATCATATTCGGGTAAACTTTTTGAGAAATCTATGCTAATAATCGTTCTTTTTTGATGTATGTCAAAAAAATGAAACATTTATGTCTTTTCTGAACGATATTTTGAACCTTTTGATGCCTCTTTCGTCTAAGAAAATAACAAATAATGATGAAAAAAGCATTTTTTGAAACGATAGTTACAATTATAATAAATAGAAAGTAAAAAATGAAAAAGGTATTTTTTATGGCTGCCCTGGTGCTTGCCAGCACTTCCGGCAGCAATGTATGCGCAATGAATGAAGCTGTTCAGGAGGCTTCACTTTCAGAGTTGATGCCTGTGAAGAAAACAACTAAAAAGACATCGAAGAAGAAAACTACTACCAGCAGCAGCTCTACCGGCAGCAGCATCATCAGTGGCATTCTGAACAATGTGATAGGTTCTGCCACCTTCTCGCAGGCAGATCTCTGTGCCCATACCTGGAAGTACAGCAAGCCGGGTTGCGCCTTCACCTCAGAGAACCTGCTGGCAAAGGCTGGCGGCGAGATTGCTGCCAACAAGATTGAGGAGGATCTGAGCAAGTACTACAATAAGTTCGGCTTCAGCCAGAGCAATACCTACTTTACCTTCAATACCAATGGCACCTTTGCAGCCAAGATTGACGGCAAGTCATGGAGCGGCACTTATACCTTCGATGAGAAGACACATGCCATCCAGCTGAAGGGCTTGCTGCTGAGTGCTTCGGGTTTTGCCACCCGCACCACCAATGGCATCAGCCTTCTCTTCGAGCAGAAGAAGCTGCTCACCCTGGTCAAGACCCTGAGCAAGCTGAATCTTACCGGCAGCACTACGATGAGTGCCGTGAGCAGCATTGTGGATAACTACGATGGCGTGCGCATGGGCTTCGAGATGACGAAGTAAGATTGATTGCACTATAAGATTTAAGATTTTTAGAAGAATGAGTATTTCTTGTATTCTTAATTAAAAACTATATTCAGCAGTGTTGAACTTATGTTCAGCAGTGCTGAACTTGTATTCCACAGTGTTGAACTTAAGTTCAGCACTGCGGAACATAACTTTCTTCGTGGATTACAAACATTTACACAGTGAAGAAACTAATATTTCCTAGTGAGATAAAAAAGTAGTATTCGAAGTTTCTATTTTATCTCAACCTGGAGAGGGGTCTTCAAAGCATCCAGGTATTCCTTGATGCGAATCTGCCATTCGGCATAGCTCCTTACATCATATTTGCTCCATGCAGCACCAAAGTAATAGCTGTACTTCTCCTGGTTCTTCAAGCCTCGCTTCAAGCCGAGAGCATGGCCGGTAGCACCATCGTGCTTCTTATCGAAGAGCTGGTAGTAGGTGTGGTCGATGCCTTCTGGGAAGAGTATGCCCACATATACCTGGGAATTGTTCACCTCGATGTTATCCGTAGGGTCGGCATAGCTTACGTAATCCTTGGCGAAGGTCTTCGTCTCCGTATCCTCCTCGTGGATTGGGAAACCGGTGGCAAAATCGGTAGGAGTGGTCAAGCCGTCATACCATACGGTCATCTTGTTGAAGTTGCTGCCCTTGTCGAGCGAGATGATGCGGTGCTCCACCACGTTCTTCATATCGCCCACGGTAGATGGGTTGTAAGTCAATTCCACGGTGAAGCGGAGCGGACCGTTATCCAATATCCTGTAATCCTTGTAGCAGTAAGGCAGCACCTGGTTCTTGCCCACCATCAGGCTTGGTGCACCCAATCCCAGGGTAGCGCCCACGCGATAAGGGTCGAGGCCGTTGCCATGGTCGAGATGGAAGGAGGTGAGGATGTCCGTCTCTCGTGATTCTGCCTGAAGGGCCTTGATTTGCTTGGCAAGAGCAGCTGCCTTTGCTGTATTCTTCTCTACCTTCTCCTGCTTCTGCAAGGCTCTCACCTTGGCATCCATCTTATCGCCCTTGATATTTCCGTTCATATCCTTGATGTATCGCTCGTAAACCACGGTATCAGGAGTGTTCTTTACCCAGATGTCGGTGCCGAAGGAGCGCTCGCCGGTCTTCTGCAGGGCAGGACCATATACGCGGTAGGCACATCGGTCGTTCTCCCAAGCAATATCATCCTTTCTTATCTTATAGAGCGCACCGGTTGTCCATACCTTCTGCTTGTAAGGCTTGCCGATGCTCACGTAGTAAGTGGCGGATCCGTGAGGGCGCACGCTGGCATCTATGAGCAGAATGCCATCGTGGGTAATTTGCGAGCCAATCTGCTGTCCTCGCTTGTTCTTCACGATATAAGCTTCGCCCTTCTTGGGGGTGGCATTGCCCAGCTTCGCCTTCACCTCGCTCATGCTGAGAGAGATGAGTTCCGTGCGGGGGGTGGAAGTTGGATTGCTTACCACGATGGTGGCTTGCTGTATGGCCTCTTGTGCCTTTGCAGGAGTGGCTTGCAGGGCATGGCAGTAGTTAGAACCTGCCAGCGCCATGAGCATCATCAGGCTCTTAGCCGTGATGCCCTTCATCATTTTTCCATGAATCTTTTTCATTTTGATTTGTTTGTTTTTATTTAATACGAATGAATAGTTGCTGATACTTAATAAATATGAGGGTGTTTCATAAGTCTATGGCGCACCCTCATATTTATTGTTTTATTCCTCTATGATAGAGAACTCCATAGAGATATCCTCTTTCGGACGGTCGCCACGAAGTGTCTCGCAGTTCTGAATCTTCTCTACTACGTCAAGGCCTTCCTCTACTTCGCCGAAAACGGTGTACTGGTTGTCGAGGAATGGGGTGCCGCCCACCTCGGTGTAAGCCTTCTGCTGCTCCTCGGTAAACTTAGGGTAACCCTGCTCCTTGCAGCGTTTCTTGGTTTCATCCACCAGCTCATCCTGGAGTTTCATCAAGCCCTCGCGGTCGCGGTTGCGGCGGAAGTTCATGATTTCATCATGGTGCTCCTTGGCAAGCTGGTTGAAGATGTTCTGCTCCATCTGCATGCCCATCTGCTTCTCCATCTGCTTCAGCTCGTTCTGCTTGTATGTCTTTCCCCAGACGATATAGAATTGGCTGCCGCTGCTCTCACGCTCAGGGTTCACCTCGTCGCCCAGACGGGCAGCGCTCAAGGCACCGCGCTTGTGGAAGAGCTGTGGATAAACAAACTCGGCTGGGATGGTGTAATCAGGTCCGCCCGTGCCCAGCATCTTGCCCTTTGGAGCGCCCTTGCTGTCAGGGTCGCCGCCCTGGATCATGAAATCCTTGATGACACGGTGGAAGAGTGTGCCATCGAAATATCCCTCTTTTGCCAACTTGATGAAGTTGTCACGATGCTGAGGTGTCTCGTCGTAGAGGCGCACCTTGATGTCGCCCTCTGAAGTCTTGATCAATACTTTAGCCATATTTCTTTTTTGTTTCTATCTTATTTATAATTCAATAAATCCTCGGAATTTCTTTCGGAATTCATTATCTCGGAATTTCCTTCGGAATTCGATTCTAACATTTATTTTTCTTTAGAATTTTCCCATTCGTTCCACTGCTTCATTGCCTCCTGCCAGTCGGTTTGCTCACCGCTGGCGATGGCATCCTTCTGCTTCTCTGCCTCATCACGTGCCTTGTCTCTTGCACGTTTCGCCTTCATGGCTTCGATGGTGGCATCGTCGAGAATCTGGATAGCACCACGCTTGATGGCATCCTGCAGTTCCTCCTCGCCGAAAGCCTTGCCCGGCTCATTGAAGTCAGAGATGTTGAATTCATAATCCACACGAAGGTCGTGGCGTATCAATTTCTGTTGCAAACGGTTGCCGGCATTCTTCAGGCGCAGCAACTTTCCGATTTCCTTGATTTCTCCTGCTGAGTATTTGTTTCTTCCCATTAATTATTTATTAATATTATATTTCTTTCTTTTTCTTTCCTGCGTTTCAGTGTTTCAGCGTTTCAGCAAAAAGCCCCTCGCTTCAAGTTGCAAGTCCCCCTTTTTGCCTCCGTTCCAGGCGATTCCATCGCCTGTCCTCCTTCCTCCTGTCAAGCCACCCCTTTACTTCCACGCCTTCTTCTGGTTTACCTCTATCAATCTGTCGAATTCGAAATCCGCCTTGATCTTATCCAGTATTCGCTTCACGATGATGTTCATCACGCTACCCTTGCTGTAGTTCGCCGTGCACATGAAGTTCACTCGTCCCTCCTTTACCAGCTGGCAAGCCATGGCCTCCTTCTGGGGCGTATCATATACGGCGATGGCATGGCCGCCGTGCTCCTTTACCATCTTCATGCAGGGCACATCGGTTTCTCCATCCCCGAAATAAATCATTCGCGGAAAAGGGATAGGGCGCTTGTTATCAGGAATATACTGGTTCACCCTGCTGTTGTCGCTCACCTGACGGATGCCCTTGTTGATCTTGAAGAGAAACTGCGTCTTCGTGGTATAATCCACGGCTACGGCTGGCCAGTAGGCGATGCCATCCTCATTATAGAGAAACGAGCAGGCATAGATGTTCTCGAATTCCTGAGCGATGGGTGTGCCCTCTATCATCTCCTTCAATCCCGAGGAGTTGATGTAGTGCCTGATGTCGAGGCCGATGCTTGCACCATATTCGTTGATGAACGAGAACCATTGCCTTACGCCACGGAAGAGCTCTACATTCCTGCCGAAGCTCTGGAAGGATTCGCGGGTGAGCGAGATATGGTTCTTCTTCGCTTCATCCAGCATCATGTACATATAGGTAAGAATGCCGTTGGCATCCTTGCCCACGGCAAGCTTCCGGTTTTTATCCCAGAATTCCTCCTTTGTCTTTCCGGTTGCCTGGATGAATCCGAACTCCTGCATGTTGCCGGGAGATAATGTCCCGTCAAAATCATAAACCAGTGCTACCTGCGGTCTTTTCTTTGCCATATCCCGTTTCCTTTCCTTCTTTTACTAGAACTTGTCTTTTTCTTCTCTTGCAGGAACTTCCGCCCCTTCATAACCTGCAAATATACATATTTTTCTGCGATAAAGCCATAAGCAGATATATAAAAAAACATAAAGACACGAAAAAAGGCGTGTAAAACTCATTTTCAGAGTCTTACACGCCTTTGATCTTTATGCTAATCTAATAACTTCTCTATGATGAGAGAGATTACTTAACCTCCTCGAAATCTGCGTCCTGTACATCCTGAGCGCCATCGTTAGCACCCTGCTGTGCCTGCTGGCCACCCTGTGCACCCTGAGGACCTGCCTGCTGGCCGCCCTGGTACATCTGCTGAGAAGCTGCCTGCATTACGGTGTTCAAGTTGTTGATAGCTGAATCGATGGCTGCAACATCACCAGCCTTGTGAGCATCCTTCAACTGCTGCAATGCCTGCTCGATGCCTGGCTTCTTGTCTGCAGGAATCTTATCACCGTTATCCTTCAGGAAGTTCTCGGTGGTGAAGATCATGCTGTCTGCCTGGTTCATCTTGTCGATCTTCTCGCGCTCAGCCTTATCAGCAGCAGCATTCTGCTCTGCCTCAGCCTTCATGCGGTTGATCTCGTCCTCGCTCAAGCCAGATGAAGCCTCGATGCGGATGCTCTGCTCCTTACCTGTAGCCTTATCCTTAGCTGATACGTTCAAGATACCGTTGGCATCGATATCGAAGGTAACCTCAATCTGAGGAACACCACGACGAGCTGGAGCGATACCTGTCAGGTTGAACTGACCGATGCTCTTGTTCTGAGCTGCCATTGGGCGCTCACCCTGCAATACGTGGATGGTAACCTCTGTCTGGTTATCAGCTGCTGTAGAGAACACCTCGCTCTTCTTGCAAGGGATGGTAGAGTTAGCATCGATGAGCTTGGTCATTACACCACCCATGGTCTCGATACCGAGAGTCAATGGAGTAACGTCGAGCAATACGATGTCGCCAACACCCTCTTCCTTGTTCAGGATGGCACCCTGGATAGCTGCACCTACTGCTACTACCTCATCAGGGTTTACACCCTTAGAAGGCTCCTTGCCGAAGTAGTTCTTAACGAGTGTCTGAACGGCTGGGATACGGCTTGAACCACCAACCAGGATAACCTCGTCGATATCTGATGTAGAGAGCTTAGCATCACGAACGGCATTCTGGCAAGGTACAAGACAAGCCTGAATCAGGTTGTGAGCCAACTGCTCGAACTGTGCACGGGTCAAATTCTTAACCAAGTGCTTTGGCATACCGTCAACAGCTGTGATGTATGGCAAGTTGATTTCTGTAGATGTAGAGCTAGACAACTCAATCTTAGCCTTCTCAGCTGCCTCCTTCAAACGCTGCATAGCCATAGGGTCCTTGCGGAGATCTACGCCTTCCTCAGCCTTGAAGCCATCAGCCAACCAGTTGATGATTACCTGGTCGAAGTCATCACCACCCAGGTGAGTATCACCATTGGTAGAAAGTACCTCGAATACACCGCCACCGAACTCCAGGATAGAGATATCGAATGTACCACCACCCAGGTCGAATACGGCAATCTTCATATCCTTGTTAGCCTTGTCAACACCGTAAGCCAAAGCTGCGGCTGTAGGCTCATTAACGATACGCTGAACGTTCAAACCTGCAATCTGACCAGCCTCCTTAGTTGCCTGACGCTGAGAGTCAGAGAAGTAAGCAGGAACTGTGATTACTGCATCTGTAACCTCCTGTCCGAGATAATCCTCTGCAGTCTTCTTCATCTTCTGGAGAACCATTGCAGAAATCTCCTGTGGAGTATATTTACGACCCTCGATTTCAACACGTGGATAACCACCCTCGTTTACTACTGTGTAAGGCATTGCCTCAGCTTCCTTCTGGCTCTGAGCGTATGTCTCACCCATGAAACGCTTGATAGAATATACAGTGTTCTTAGGGTTTGTGATGGCCTGACGCTTAGCCGGATCACCTACCTTGCGGTCACCATCCTTAACGAAACCTACTACTGATGGAGTAGTACGCTTACCTTCACTGTTAGCGATTACAACTGGTTCGCTACCTTCGAAAACGGCAACACAACTGTTTGTGGTACCCAAGTCAATTCCAATTACTTTTCCCATGATTATATCTTTTTTTTATTTTTTCGTTATTAATATTGTTATTTATCTCATGAATCGCTGCCTTCGGGGAAGTCTGCCGAAGATATGCATCTATCGGGAACCTCCTGAACTCAGCGTTCACGCTTTCTAATTAACAAAGCGTGTGCCAATGAATTTTTTTTCTGGATTTGGCTGTTTGTTTTCAGTGTTTTTCTGATTTCGGCTGACAAGCTGTCAGTCAGGTACTGACAAAATAAAAGGAATCAAGATAAAAGAAGCGATAAAATGTCGCATTCCTCATATCTTGATTCCTATTTCGTTTTTAGGGAACTCTTTCTTCCAGATAATGTCCCTATATATAATAAGGTGTAACCTACCTTATCTGAGTTTTATTTCTGATCCTTGGCAGCGAGTGCTTCACGAACCTTTGCCTCCAGCTCGTCGAGAAGCTCAGGATTATCCTTGAGCAATGCCTTGCAGGCATCTGCACCCTGTCCGAGCTTTGAACCGCCGTAGCTGTACCAGCTGCCGCTCTTGTCGATGATGCCGTTGGCTACTGCCAAACCGAATACCTCGCCGGCACGGCTGATACCTTCGCCGAACATGATGTCGAACTCTGCCTTGCGGAAAGGAGGAGCCACCTTGTTCTTCACTACCTTCACGCGAACCAGATTACCTACCACATCCTCGCCGTCCTTGATGGCTGTTGCCTTGCGGATGTCCAGGCGAACTGATGCATAGAACTTCAAGGCGTTACCACCGGTAGTTGTCTCAGGGTTGCCGAACATCACACCGATCTTCTCGCGCAACTGGTTGATGAAGATGCAGGTAGTATTGGTCTTGCTGATGGTAGAAGTGAGCTTGCGGAGTGCCTGGCTCATCAATCGTGCCTGAAGACCTACCACGTTATCACCCATGTCGCCCTCGATTTCCTTCTTAGGAGTCAGGGCAGCTACAGAGTCAACTACCACGATATCTACGGCAGCTGAGCTGATCAGCTGATCGGCAATCTGCAATGCCTGCTCACCATTGTCTGGCTGTGAAATCCACAGGTTATCCACATCCACGCCCAGCTTGGCAGCATAGAAGCGGTCGAAAGCATGCTCGGCATCGATGAAGGCAGCAATACCGCCAGCCTTCTGAGCCTCTGCGATGGCATGGATGGCCAATGTTGTCTTACCAGAAGATTCAGGACCATAGATCTCGATGATACGTCCCCTTGGATAACCGCCTACGCCCAATGCATTGTCGAGAGCGATACTGCCCGTAGGAATTACCTCGATATTCTCGACGTGCTCATCGCCGAGCTTCATGATAGAGCCCTTGCCGAAGTCTTTCTCAATCTTCGCCATGGCTGCCTGGAGGGCTTTCAGTTTTCCCTCGTTGGGGGTCAGTTTGCCCTCTTCTATCTCTTTTGCCATATTCTTTTCATGTTTAAAGTTTAATCAATCTCCAAATCGCCATCAAACACCTCGTGCCATGGCAATCCCTGCTTGTTCAATTGCTCCATGAATGGATCTGGGTCGAACTCCTCTACGTTCCAGACGCCTGGCTTCTTCCAGATACCCTTCAGGAACATCATCGCACCAATCATGGCTGGCACACCAGTGGTGTAGCTTACGCCCTGCATGCCTGTCTCGTTGTAAGCCTCCTGGTGCTTGCAGTTGTTATATACGTAGTAGGTACGTTCCTTGCCATCCTTCTTGCCACGGATGCGGCAACCGATGGATGTCTCGCCATCATAGTTCTCGCCGAGATCCTGTGGGTTAGGCAATACTGCCTTGAGGAACTGCAATGGAACAATCTTCACCTTGGCTGTCTTGCCTGAGCCATCTGCCAATGGAGCCTCGTATTCGATTTCGTCAATGCGGCTCATGCCGAGGTTCTGGATGCAGTCGAGGTAAGTGAGATACTGCTGACCGAAGGTCATCCAGAAGCGTGCCTCCTTGATGGTAGGGTAGTTCTTCACCAGGCTCTCCAGCTCCTCGTGATGCATCAGATAGCTCTCGCGAGGGCCGATGTTAGGGTAGGTGAGAGGCTTGTGGATAGACAGAGGGTCGGTTTCAATCCATTCGCCATCCTTATACCAGAGTCCCTTCTGGGTAATCTCGCGGATATTGATTTCAGGGTTGAAGTTGGTTGCGAAAGCCTTGTGATGGTTTCCGGCGTTGCAATCCACGATATCGAGCACCTCAATCTCATCGAAGTGATGCTTGGCTGCATAAGCGGTGAAGATGCCGGAAACACCTGGGTCGAAACCACAGCCGAGGATAGCGCAGAGACCTGCCTGCTCGAACTTTTCCTTATATGCCCACTGCCATGAGTACTCGAAGTGAGCCTCGTCCTTTGGCTCATAGTTAGCGGTATCCATATAGTTGCAACCGCAAGCCAGACAGGCATCCATGATGGTGAGGTCCTGGTAAGGCAAAGCAAGGTTGATGACAAGCTCAGGCTTATAGCTATTAAAGAGAGCCTTCAACTGCTCAACGTCGTCGGCATCCACCTCAGCCGTCTGAATATCCATCTTGTAGCCCTTGGCGTGGATATCCTTAACCAGCTTGTCGCACTTTTCCTTGCGACGGCTAGCAATCATAAACTCGGTGAAAACGTCCTGGTTCTGGACGATCTTGAAGGCAGCCACGGTAGCCACGCCACCAGCGCCAATCATAAGTACTCTACTCATTTATAATCTTGTTTTTTATTATTATGTTTATTATTTTAATGTTTATTTATTTAGAAGCGTTTCAGCGTTTCAGCTTTTATTTTATTTCCTTAGCCGAAATGCCCAGGGCATTCATCAGCGAGTACCCCAAAATCTCCTGTCGGAAGTTTCCTCCCGGCATGGGTTGCATGGCGAAGAGCGTGATGCGCTTGTCATCATCCTCCACCTTGCGAAGCATATCTCTCAGCTGGTCGTAGGCATCTCCATCTTCCGAGTTCGGAATCACCATCACCCTTTTCACCTCCTTGGTGTTGCATACGGTGCGTGCCACTTCTACGAGGAATTCATCCTTTCCCACCATCTTTTCCTCGGTAGGATAAGAGGCAAAGATGAATTCTCCCAGCTTATCATCCTTGAAAGCCTGGGCGTTGAGATCCTTCTCATAGTTGGAAGGGCGGAAATTCTTCATTGCCAGAGATTTCTTATCGTGGATAAGCACCACTTGCGTTTCGTGCTCACCCTCTCTGAGACCTCCGTCGAGGGCGATGCACACTGCCCATTGAGCCATATCTGCTGGCTGGATGCGTCGGTTGATCATTCGCTCGAAGTTGACAGTCAGGTCGAAAGCCACTTTGTCGATATAATCGGCATCAGCGATGATCACATTCTCGCTCCATTTTATATTGTTTGTATCTAATGTATTCATTGGTGCAAAAATTAAGCAAACGAGTACAATGAAAGCTTGCTTTCAAATTGTCGAGTGCAGATTATTTTCTGCAAATTTACGAATAAATTTCGTAATTAAGGCATTTTGAAAATATAAAATAATAAAAAAGATAGAATTTTCATCATTTCTTCATCTAATGGAATCCTATCTTCTGTATTTTATGCGCTAATCCGGGTGCTTCTTCTTTCTATTCTCCGGTCTTCTTTCTCGACAATCCGGGTTCTTCTTCTTTCTGTTTTCTGAAGTGTTTTATGCGATAATCTTCGCCAGATAATGTCCGGCGAGTACGGCGACGAGTCCCAGTGCCAGGCTTCCGAATAGGTAGAGCATCATATAGAGGTAATTTTCCTCCTTCATCAATCCCGCCCCCTCGTTCATGAAGGTAGAGAAGGTGGTGAATCCTCCGCAGAACCCCGTGGTGAGCAGCAGTTTGGCAGATGGCGACATCCATCCTCCTTCCCTCCAGTTCAATCCCGAGAGGAATCCGATGATGAGGCATCCCGCCACATTCACCGCCATGGTTCCGAACGGAAAGGCAATCACCGTGCAGGATTGCACCATCTTTGAAATCCAATATCTCATGCCGCCCCCGAAGAAGCTGCCGATGCCTACTATCAATATTTCTTTCATCTCCTTATATAATATAGTAACTTGATGTAATTTAATAACTTGTATGATATAATAATTGGGTGCAAAAGTACGAGTTTTATTTCTACTGGCAAAAATATCTTTGAAAAAAGATAATCCTCAGCTTAATTTTTCCCTCTATTTTTTCTTTTAAGGGATAAAGAAGCAATCAGAAAGCGGGGAAGAAGCAATCAAGTAGCGGGGAAAAGGCAATAATGAAGAAGGGAAGAAGCAGAACTGGACCTTTACCTTCATCGGCACCGATGATCTTGATGTGGAGAACATCGCTCAGGATATGGGTATCGACAACCACCTTCAGTTCTCGGAAGATGAGGCTGGCACCAAGGCGATGTTTGCAAGAGAAAACAGAGCCCGAGAACGCTACAACAAGTACCGTGCGATGGATTGCAAGATGGAAGCGGGTAGTTACTTTGAGGAGAAATAAAGAATGGACCTCAGTATAAGCAGAGAATTACCTGCAAGCGAGTAAACTAAATAAAATGGGAATAGCAAAAGCTGCATGATAAATCGTGCTGCTTTTGCTATTTTTTATATCAATCCTCTTTTCTCGAATTCTTCAATCATTGCCAATATAGCTCTTGTTGCCATGTCTTTATTCTTTTATAAATTCAACTTCTGTTGTTAAAGTTCGTGTGCCACCAGCCTTTAGTTCTGGTGTGTTTATTCGGATGTCGCAATCTATGACATAAACCACTCCATCAATGCCACGAAAAACATTCTCGTTGTGCATATCACTTAGGTATATACCTGGTGTGGAGTATGTCCAATTTCTTGGATTCACCAGTTTAAATCCAATACGTTCCGTATATTCTTCAATATCTTCTTCGGGCATTTGGTTACCTTGAAAGAAAGTTTGGGTAACAATAATCATAAAGTCGCCCATAGAGTTTCTACCGAATCCCAATACAAACATCTTGGTTTGTTCAAAGTAAGCATTGTGTAACGAAATTCTGTCCAAAGCAAAAATTGGCTGTATGAAATAGTCAAGGCCGATTACTTTTAGTACAGAATTACCGTTATCATATACAATAGCTTCACCACCTTGCGCTAATTTTTCGCCCAAGGTTTGGTTGTAGACGCTAGTGTCATCTACCCAGCATCCTGCCTTTTTCGCCCAGCTTTCTATGCGTTTTTCTTGGATCTTTCCAAGTTGCTGTTCTCTTTTGAAACTGTGTTCTGGCGCAGTGAGTTGATTTGCGCCAACTTCTGCTCCCGCGAGTAAGGATGCAATAACATGTATTGTTCCCCCTTTAACGCAGCCAAGCTGCTCTGACGGTGAAAATCGTTTATATAAGATCTTTCCAGTACTGAATTGTTCTGCATAATCATCTAATTTTGCTAGACCTTCAGATGTAAATCCTTCATTGATTATGTCGCTGATGGACATCCAAAAATCATGATTCGTCATATTTACTTGTTTTAATTGCCACAAAAATACAAATTTTCTTTGATAATACCAAATTTTTGGAGAATTATTTGGTATGTTACATCTCTTTGTACATATGAATCTTAGTGACAACACTTTATTCTTATCAACACTTCTTTCATATCATCCGGCAGATAGCTGATAGCCTTCTCTTTCATTTCTTGTGGAATACCAAATCGTGCTTCGGCGATGGAACCGACGATGGCTCCGATGGTATCGCTATCGCTGCCATGAGAAATAGTTAGGCGGATGGCATCCTCGAAGGATGTGGCTTTGGAGAAAATATAGAAAGACAATGGTACGGCATCCATACAGGTTTCGTTGAACTTGCCTTTCGGATAATCTCGGGTATCGAAATCCTCGTAATAGCGGCGGCACCAATCCAGCAGGCTTTCCTGATAGCTTCGCCCGTTCAGTATTGCATCAGCTATCGCCACCGTACAGATGGTATCATCGGTGAAGTCGCATTCCTCGCCGAACATCTCGAAATCATAATCAAATGTATTGTTGAACTCATATTTTGAGCCAGCAATATCTCCTAAAATTGCTCCTAACATAAGTTACTAATTCTCTATAACTTTATTCTATCACCTCCCAGAAACTCTCAGGAAGGCTGATGTTCTTCATCTCCTTTGCCTTCTTGAACAATGGGGCGATGTCTTCGGCTTCGAAACCGGCGATGCCGCAACCTATTGGGGTCACCAGGAAATGTAGCTTGGGATGCTGATGGGCAAAGATAATGAATTCCTCCACGTATGGACGAATGGTTTCCACGCCGCCCTGCATCGTAGGGATGGCGTAACTCTGGCCCTGCAAGCCTACACCCTTGCCCATGACGGCACCGAAATGCAGGCGGGCAATGCGGGCAGCTCCACCACCATGCATGCCAGCCAGATTGCTGCCAAACACAAAAATCTCGTTCTCTTTTAATGAATCAATCCAGCTAGGAGTGATTCTTCCCTTCTTCATATCTTCCATATTATTCTTATTATTAAATATGTTATTGCCATTATCTGCCGCTTCCTCGCAGCACATGCATTCTGCCATCATTCTCGGCATAGAACTCATTCTCGGCATCGACATCTTCGGAGCACTTGAAACAGATGTGTCTTCCTCTGCGAACGACAGATAGCTTCCGTATTCCGATGCATCAAAGTATCTCTTGAAATAAGGAATCACCACATCGTGCATCATCTTTTGGCAACGCTGGGTGACGGCTGAATGGGATATGCCCAACTGGACGGCTACGTCCTTGCCCCTGAATCCCTCTATATAGAGCATCTTCAGGATGATGCTGTTCTTGCTGTCTCTGCCATAATAGAAATTGCCGATATCTTCTATCGTCTGGTAAAGATCGTGCTCAAACTGGTTGTCGGTCACGTCAAACTGCATCTTGCGGCTTTCCTGTCGCGCCTCAAAACTCTCGAAGCGATGCTCCTTCACCACCTCCTTCAATTTATCCAGCAGCAGGAACCGGAAGCCGTTTACCATCCATGTTTTGAGCGACATGCTTGGCTTTCTATCTTCCAAAGGCTTGAAGTCGTGTTCGCAGAGATAGAGATAATATTCGTGAGCCAGCGAGAAGAAGTCCATGCCCGGCTTGTGCTGCAGGTCATATCGCTTGTCGTAGATGCAATAAGCCACCCGGCAGTAGCCGTAGTAATACTCCCTTACTATTCTGGCATTGGCATCCTTGAAGCCCTGCAGAATCTCATCATCCGATAAACTTTCTAAATTCTTTTCTTTCTTCATATCGATATATCTTTTTGATATCCGCAATTCGATTGCAAATATATACTTTTTCTTTGAGAAACCGGAGGAATAGCTCTTTTTTTTCTATTCTCTATGATATTAAAAGAGAAAAGAGAAGGAAAAATTAAGCTGGTATCGAAAAAAAAAGTATCCCGCCTTTTTACTTTTCCCATTTTGAATGGTCATATAATCGTAACGTTCAAGAAATAAAACGAATATGAGTATAAACGACAATGGCATTATGGAAGCGCTGAAGGAAAATCCACAGAACGGATTTCGGATGCTGATGGCGAAATATCAGGAAAACGTATATTGGCATATTCGCCGACTGGTGGTTTCGCACGATGATGCACAGGATGCCTCGCAGGAAACCTTCGTGAGAATCTATCGCTCGTTCGGCAACTATCGGGGCGATTGCTCTCTGAGAAGCTGGATTTATCGCATAGCCACAAATGAGGCTCTTAGGATTATCAGCAAACGGAGACAGGAAGTTGTCTCCATAGAATCGGAAACCACAGGTGTCAACCTGATTCAAGGTGATGATTATATCGACTTCGATGATAAGGTGGCGGTGAAACTGCAGAAGGCGATTCTCTCGCTTCCGCCCAAGCAGCAGCTGGCATTCAACCTTCGGTATTACGATGAACTCGGGTTCGACGAAATAGCGAAGGTTGCGGATTCTACACCAACCAGTATCAAGGCAAGTTATCATGTTGCCAAAGAGAAAATTATCAAGTACATGAATTCGAACGATTAAGTGAGAGTTCTGTGAGTTTTTAATGGTTATTCAAAATGGAAAAGAATATGGATACAAATTTTGATTTCAATAAAACCGGGAAGTTCAACTTCGACCAGGTGGGTAAGCGGATGCCTTACTCAACGCCAGAAGGATTCTTCAAGGAGATGGAAGCCAATATCCTGGAACAGGTGAAGGATAACAAACCGAAAACTGTCAGGATACAGCCGAAGAAGCGACCTCTGATGAAGGTGATATGGGCGGCTGCAATGGCAGTGGCAGCATCGGTGGCAGTACTCTTGATACTCCACATCGATTTCGCTGCGCCTCATTCTTCTCTGCCATCTCAGGCAGATAATGAGATGCAAGCGGTAGATCAGGCTTTCGCTCAGTTATCTTCTGCTGATCAGGCTTATTTGCTCAGTGTTTATCAGGAGGATGTCTTTCTTGATGAATAAACGGATTCAAGAATATAATTAATAGATTCTATAATATATAAATTAAGGTGAATTATGAAAAAGATTTTAGGTATTTTGATGATGGTTGTCGCAATGATGACCGTTTCTACAAGTGTATGTGCACAGGCGCCTAATCAGAAGCAGCGTCTCTCTCGTGAACAGTTGGCTGAAAAGCAGGCACAATATATTGCTCACGATTTGGGTCTTGATGACAAGGCCAGTTCTAAATTTATCGACACCTATACCCAGTTCCAGAAAGAGGTTTGGGCATTAGGACCTCGTCCTCATCACAAGAAGGGGGAAATGAAATCCGATGCTCAGACAGAACAGGAGATTAAGCAGCGTTTTGAGATGAGCGAGAAGATTCTCAACATCCGTCAGAAATACTACAAGAAGTATTCTCAGTTCCTGACACAGCAGCAGATTCAGCGGGTTTATGAGATAGAGCGACAGATGAGAAAACGATTTGCTCAGAAAGGTCCGCGCAAGGGGGGCAATCACGCAGGTAAACCAAAACCTGGAAGATTTCAGGGACAGCCAATGCAGAATAAGTAGTTCTCCTATAGAGAATTTCTTGCGAAATACGATGTTAGTTTAAAAAATTACTTTCTATAATATCAGATATATGCGAATGGCGGTTGGTGCAGAGATTGCATCAACCGCTTTTTTTTTATTTCCTGCCTTGCTCATCTTTTCCTTGAGTATTCTTTTTTCTCTTCCCAAGCCAGAATCAATCCGATGACGCCCGAATAGCTCTTCCTGCCTTCTGCCACATGGTTGCCCCTGAGGTAGAGTTCGAAGATGAAATCCTGGGCGGCATCCAATGCCTTGCAGCGCTTGCCGAGCCAGTAGCGGCGGTCGCTCTTTGCCAGTTGGATAATCTCGGGACGGATGTGTTTCAGGAATCTTTCTCCCTCCTTTTCGCCGAGAATATCGAAAACATTGTTCAGTACATGGAAGAATATGTGGTAATATCCGCTGAACCTCACCTGCTTATCTGCCGATGCCGTGCACACGATGTAACTGTAGAAATTCGCCTCACCCTCGTTGGCAACACCCAGAAAGTGAGCAAACTCGTGGGCGTAGGTGGCAGGATAATCGTGGGGAAGAATATCTCCATTAAGCGTGAACTCACAGAAGAAAGGCCCCATGCTTCCGGTAACGCCCGACATCGAACTGAGGGGTGTGAATACCATAGTCTTGGCATGAGGATGCTGGTTGAAAGGTGCATTGATACCCTCCTTATAACCTATTTTATTATATTCCTTCAGAATTGCATCCCGCACCCGATTCTTCAAACCATCATCTGCGATGCTATCAGAGAAAAAACTCTTTTCAGAAATGCTTAAAGCGTTAAGGCTGTCGGCATATTGATAGGCGAATGCCTTGAATTTAGCTTCGCTTACTTCCACCGGCTTCATTCCTATTCTATCATAGATATTCGGCTGGGAGTAGTTCAATCCCCAGGCGATGTAGAACCAGGCATATACCCAAAGCAGGTATTCTGCCACTCTTCCGAATACAACCTTCTTCTTGGGATAACAGCCTCTCTTCGCTGCCAGGAAGAAGTATCGCCTGGCAAGCTTCTTTCTCAATCCTATCTCGTAGATGGGATAGAAGATAACCCAGGCAATGCTGAGAGCGATGAAGATATCGCCTACGGCAAAAGGAAAAAATCCTGAGATGGGAGAGAGGAGTGTGCCGATAATCGGATAGATACGGGTGGTGTAGATGAATCCCCATAGAGGAATCATTTTGGTAAGAGTAACGAGGAGGAGCAGTACCAGCAATAACCAGTGGCGCCACTTTACCCGATTGAGTCGAAATGTATGCAGTATCTTCATATTCATTATTTCTTCATTCTAATTGTTCTTAATGTCGCCAAATATGGCTTTCTGATGCAAAAATACAAAAGTTTTCTGAATAGTTGACAGCATCGATTCATTTTTTTGCTATTTTTGCATATACAAAAGATAGAAACGAATTTATTAACTTAAAGTAATAGGAGGGGCTATCATGAAACAGACACAGGAAAAATTCGAGGCAATGAACCTTGAGTATGAGAACCTCTATAATGAGGAAGATGACCGCAGAGATTATAATTCTGTTTGGTACAGTTAGGTAATTGGATGCAGTTAGACAATAAAGGGCTATGCTATTTGTTGCAGAATCTCAAGCAACAACAGCATAGCCTTCTTGTGTCCTTATTTCTCGAAGTGCTGGTAATCCTTGCTATGTTTCCAGTCGCCACCCCATCGGAACCCTTTCTCCTTGAAGAGCCGGTAGCATAAATCGCCCTTTCTGATCATGTAAGTATGGTGCTTGTTACGGTCGAGATAAGGTCGTGCCGTAGCTGGCTCTACCACTTCCTTGCCATTCTTCAAATGCTTATGATAGGGATTGTAGAGGGTATTGATGTCAACGGCAAGTCCCTTGCCATGCTTCGAAACGATTTTGGTATGTGAGATGAATCGGAAGTTGAAGCTGGAGGAGTTGTTGTCCCTCATCGCCCTCTCGTCATCGGCATCCCAGTAGTCGATGAGTCTCATTCGCTCTATCGGATATTTTGCCTTATATAGCTTTTTGAGAATATCGAGCACATCTGCCGCTATCGCCTTGTTTACCACCATTTCACCTACGATGTTTCTGCCGTCCTTATCCACATGCAGGCATCTCAGATATCGCAGTTCGCTTCTTGCTACGGTGCAATTCTTTTTATACGTCTTTCCTTGCATCAGATGGAAGATGGGGTCAGGGATAGGAGAGATGGAGAAGAAATGCTTCTCTCCAAGTTTTCTGATGGTTTGCTCGCTGACGATATCTCCCGGCTTCTGCGCCTTGGATGGAAGGCAGAAAAGCATGGGAAGAGCAAGGTATAGGATGATGATCTTTTTCCAAAACATAATTCTTTCTCCTTTTTTTTTGTTCTCTTAATTCTTTCTTGATTTAATTCTTCTTCTCCTTGTTTTGATTCACAGGGATATAATGTGAATCCTTGATTTCGCCAATCACGATGATGCTGTGAAGGCTTCCGATGCAGTCGATGTTTCCCAGGGTGTTGAGCATGAAGTCCTGATAATCCTTCATGTCCCGGGCATACACCTTGATCTGGAAGTCGTAATCGCCAGTGGTATTGTAGCATTCCGTTATCTGGTCGATGGTTTGCACGGTATCCATGAATTGCTGAATCAAGTCGTGGGTGTGCTGCTTCAATCGGATATTGCAGAGTACAATCACGTTGTGTCCCATTTTGTGGTGATCCACTATCGCTCCATATCGCTGGATGTATCCCTCACGCTCCAATCGCTTCTGTCGCTCGAAGGTGGGAGAAGGGGAGAGGTGTACTCTTGCGGCAAGTTCCTTCACTGTGAGTCGTGAGTTCTGCTGCAACAACTTGAGTATCTTGATATCGATTTCATCGAGATTTTCTTCTGTAGCCATTGTTCCTTTTCTTTCTGTTTTATAGTTTCTTTGTTTCTCCTTTTAGTGTTTCTTGCAGAATAATATTCTGCGAATTTGCCGAATTCGCTGCAAAGATAGCATATTTTTCTGAATTACGAAGAATATTTGGCAGATAAAATTCTTCTTCTTACCTTTGCACTCGCAATTCCGGATGCAAAGAGCCGTTCATCATAAGATAATGGCAAAGTAAGAGTCATTCATCATTAAAAAATATAGGAGATAAAATAATGAGCAACGTAAGAAATATACATTTTGAGGCAGTGGGCAGCTATTTGCGTCCTGCAGAGTTGAAAGAAGCAAGAGCCAAGTTTGCTGATGGCAAGATTTCTGCCACCGACCTTCGCTGTATCGAAGACCGTCTGATTACTGAGGTCATCAAGCAGCAGAAGGCGCATCGCCTGCCTTATATCACCGATGGTGAGTTCCGCCGCAGCTATTGGCATCTCGACTTTATGTGGGGTTTCAATGGCGTGGAGCATATCGAACTGGAGCATGGCTATCAGTTTCATGGCGAGGAGACAACCAAGGGTTCTATCCAACTGACCGGCAAGATTACTGGCGAGAATCATCCTTTTATCAAGGATTTCCTGTTTGTGAAGAAGTTTGAGGAGTTGGATGCCAAGGGTGAGTATATCTTCGAGGCAAAGCAGACGGTTCCGGCTCCTGCACAGTTTCTTGCCGAACTGTTTCGTGGCAAGAATGCCGAGAACACCCGCAAGTTCTATCCTAATACCACTCAGCTGATTGAAGACATAGCCCAGGCTTATCGCACCTTCTTCCAGGAGATTTATGCAGCCGGTTGCCGCACCATCCAGCTCGATGATTGCACCTGGGGAATGATTGTGGATAGCGATTACTGGAAGGCCAAGGTTGGCAACGGCTTCACCCTTGAGCAGGAAGCTCTGCAATATCTGAAGGTGAACAACCTTGCCATCGAAGGCAAGCCAGAAGGATTGACTATCAACACCCACGTATGCCGTGGCAATTATCATTCCTGCTATGCCACCAAAGGTGCCTATGATGCCGTGGCTCCTTATCTTTTCGCTCATGAAGATGTAGATACCTTCTATCTGGAGTATGACGATGAGCGTTCGGGTGGTTTCGAGCCTTTGAAGTATGTGGCTGATGGCAAGAAGGTGGTTCTGGGTTTGGTAACCTCTAAATCTCCTGTGTTGGAGGATAAGGCTACGGTCATCGCCAGAATCCACGAAGCTGCCAAATATATCCCTCTCAATCGTCTGAGCCTCAGTCCTCAATGCGGTTTCGCCTCTTGTGAAATCGGCAATAAACTGACCGATGCTGAGCAATGGGCAAAGATAGATTTGGTTAGAGAGATTTCCGAGAAAGTTTGGGGCTCTTCTTCTTTCTCCGATGCAGAATGATGTAGCCGGAAAGCAAAACCAGCGTAATCAGCAAGCCGGAAATGAAGACGAAAAGGTCGGAAAGAGGACCTAAGAATGGAGAATAGCATCTACCCACGTGAAGCTCTAAAGCCACATTCCAAAGTGACATTGGGGTGGCTGAAAGCAACTCGGGGGTAGATGCTGTTTCACCTAAGCTCGCCCCTTTGCTATAATCGAAAATCACTTCTTTTCCTCCGAAGAAATCCTTGGAATAACCGCTGACCAAAGAACTGGAAATCGGAATCATTGATTTTCCTTGGTTGACTTTCCCTGTGAAATAATCTACTATCAGATTCTTTTCCGGATTCCAACGGAACATGCCGCTGAATGATCCTATCAGCCAACCACCCTTGCCATCACTCTCGAAAACATTCACGCCCATCGGACTTATCTTTGGTGATTGCTTCTTATCCAATAAAACCGGTTTTTGGCAGAAATGCTCATCTACTCGCAGAAAACCTTCTGAGGTAGAAACAAGCCAGTTGCCTTCTGCTGCATCCCATCGGATAGCGCGAAGTTTATCGTGCCAAACATTCCCATCCTTCACCTTTTCTGTGGTTTTGTTCATCGCCAGAGGTATCATCAATGGTGGTCGGAGACACATACCCGTTATCGCTAGCCAGAGCGTCAGAATGATGGTGGTATATCCCAGCTTGTTATGCCATTTGGCATTGAAAACCATCTGCTTGCCAAGCTTCAGCATACTTTCTCTTGCCTGCAATCTCTTCTGTCGGCGGATACGATAAGGAAGAATGAAAAGGATGATGCCCGTTATCGAAAGGATGATGAGTACGATGGCGATGGCATCCACCACCAATCTTCCGGCTAATCCGAAGAAAGCACCGCTATGCAGGTTCCAAACGGTCTTGAAAAGGGTAACTTCCGGAACAAAACCTTCCGGTTGACCGATGATTTTGCGGGTAACATTCGCCTTTTCGCTGATAGCATCCCTCTTTTCGTTGGCTGCATCCGTCTTCTTTCCGGATATTTCATAAACGGCAGAACGGGTCATGGCGATGATGCTTGTGCTGTCTTTGGTCAATGTAATGTCAGCGATACGCTCTTCATTATCTGCGAGCGGAAACATCTTCCATTCCTTTCCGTCGAAGCGATATACATCCATCATGGCTGCACACCAGATTTCTCCGTTTTTCGTCTGTACGATGTTGCGGACATTCCGGCCATCCACGTTCTTGGGTAATCCCTTATTAAAGTCTTTCCAGCTTTTCATCTCTTCATCAGTAAGCCAGACGCCACCATAACCATACGCCAGGATGGAATCACTTGGAGTTTTGCTGATGCGGTGATTGATCTTGATAGAACCTTTGATGATGCCGTTGTTGAAATTCTTGATATGATAAGCCGATGGCATCAGACTTCTGCTTACTTCACAACCGGCGAATAGCTGGCGATGATTTAAAATGATACCTGATACGCAGAATACCAACATAAAGACAGACAGTACAAGTCCGAACCAACGATGGTATTTCTTCCAGGTAAAACGTTTCTTCTTTTTTTCTCTCATTGTTGTTTTCTACTAAACATTGTTGTTTTCTACTAAATGGGTTGCAAAGGTAAGAATATCTATCAACATCTGCAATACCCAAAAATAATGATTTAGGATGCTTCTGTTTTTTCTAATCTTTAGTTTCTTCACTTTTTCACTAAAAAAGTTTGGTGATTTCGTGATTTACTAGTAACTTTGCACCCCGAATAAAAAATCATCATTCATTAAGAACAATAAGAAACTAGAAAACAAGGAAAAATGGAATATATGTCTCAAGAAGGCTACGATGAGCTCGTGGCCGAACTTCAACACATGGTAAACGTAGAGTTGCCTGCCGTTCGTGATGCGATTGCTGAGGCCCGCGATAAGGGTGACCTCAGTGAGAATTTCGAGTATCATGCTGCCAAGCGTGAGCAGGGCAAACTGTTGAGCCGCATCAGCTTCAAGCAGAAGGTCTTGGAGAATGCCCGTGTCATCGACAAGTCACGCCTGAAGAGCGATACCGTTGGCTTGCTGAGCAAGATTAAGATTACCAATCTCGCCAACAAGTGCAGCATGAGTTATGTTATCGTAAATCCGCATGAGGCTGATTTGCATAGTGGAAAAATCTCTATCAAGTCGCCTATCGCCAAGGCCCTTCTGGGTAAGAAGGCTGGTGATGAGGTCATGGTAAAGGTACCAGCCGGCTTGCTCAAATTCCGCCTGGATAGTGTTGAGTTATAACTTTATAGTGTTGAGTTATAATGTATTCTTTTAAAGGAAAACTCCCGATAATTTGAAACTGTTCAACTTATCGGGAGTTTCCCTTTTTTATAAATCTTATTGTAGTGCTTTTATTAATTCTATTTTAATATTTCTCTAGAATTTTATTCAGCAAGAAGGTGGCATTCTGGTTTCTTGCCACACCCTTCTGTATCTTATAAGTATAGGTAACATCCGTGCCCAAATCTATCTCGAAACAATAGTTGTGGAATTTGCCTGATGCATCATTCTCCATCTTGGAGAGTTCCAAATCGTGGGTAGCAATGATGCCGCTCACTGGCTGCTTGGCGATGGCTTCTAGGAATTTTCTCGAACCATTCAGTTTATCCAATGAATTCGTTCCTTTCAGAATTTCATCCAGGATAATCAGCGTTCGGAGTGATTCCTTATTGCCCGCTATACTTTCCTTGGAGTTTTTTCCCTCTGCACTTTCTTTGCAGAACTTCAGAAGCTCCTCCAATCTGATTAATTCTGCATTGAAATAAGAGATGCCATGCGTAAGATCATCGGTGGTTCTCATGCTCGAGAACAATCTGAAACGTGAAATCTTCAGCTGATCTGCAAACACCGGCATACCCGCCATCGCCAGGATATAGTTCACGCCCAGCGAACGGAGGAAGGTACTCTTTCCCGCCATGTTAGCTCCGGTGATGATATAATAGTTGTCGTCCTTGATGGTGAAATCGTTCTTCACCGCCTTGGCACCCAGGAAAGGATGATAGAGATTCTTTCCCACGAACACGATTTCCGGACTTCCGATTCCTGCATTTTCTGAAACATCGCTTTCGGTATCTGCTTCCGGACTTCCCGAAACAAATTCCGCCTCTTCCGCCTCCGGATGATTATATCTGAAATCCGCCATCGAAACCATTGCATCCATCTCGCTGATGATATGCATCCATTCCTCCATCTTCACCATATAGGTATTCTTCCATTTCAGGAAACTGCGAACCAGGAAGAAATCGCTCAGCATGAAGGCATCGGTGAAGAAAAGACCCAGGAAGTTGCCTCTTCTGTCATACCCCTTCAATATCTTTTCCAGTTGGGCAAAGGAAGGCAGGGCATCTGCCAGGGAATCCTGCATCTCCTTGCCTAATTCGCTATGGAAATTGCGTCTGTTGATAAGCTGAAGTATCTGGGCATAGGCGATGAGCTGATGGCGAAGCTTGCCGCCATTGCTGTCTATCTTGTCAAGTGTCTGCTTGCAGACAAAGAACACCACCATGTATTGAACCAACACCCACCACAGAGCGAAATCCACCGAAACCATATCGCATATCGATAAAATCACGGAACCGATGATTCCGATAATCAGCAGCCATCCGATAACGAGCGAAACCGGTGATCCAAACCATGCCGGCACCTCCATCTTCGAAACCTTCTGCATCGCATCCACCACCGCAGCAGAATCAATCTTCTTCATCTTGCCATTCACCATTTTGCCATCCGCAGTTTGGCTTCTGTTCTTTTCGCCAAGTGCCAGAAATTCCATTCGCCAGTTTTCGCCTTCTCCAGCCAGTTCCTTCTGCAAATCCCTTCTTCTTTTGATATCTTCCATATTCAGAGGCGTTTCCCGGGTAAGATTCCTGGCGAGTGCCTCCGAACCGCCCGATGTGATGGTTCGGCAGATGCGGTTGAACAGCGAACTCTTGCCGAAGACATCGAGGTCGAAGGAATAAGGATGCTGCGGATTCTGATAGGAATCGCCCGTCTCGAAAGGTGAGAAATCGCCCTCCAAAGCCTTGATTTCGTCCTGATAAACCTTGAGCAAAGCCGAAAGATGCTCTATCTTCTCCTTGTTCTTATCGTCAAGTCGTCTGATTCCCAGATAGGCAATCAGGCACAACACCGCCCCTAACAGATAGTTCTGCGTATCTCCATCCAATGCGAAATAGCAGATCAGGAAGGCGAGGATGCCGCCGAAAGCCAGCAGCTCTTCTGTTATAAACCCCGTATTCTTACGCTTCAGGGCAGCCACCTCAGAAGCGTATCGGCTTACATATTGTTGATAATTCTCCTTGATATTCATACTCCTTATTATTATTTTTCTTCTTTTCCTATTTTTTCTTCTTTCTCTTGTATTATGAATTTTTCTCCATCCAATTTATTATAGGAAATATTCTCCTCTTTCCACTTATCCTTTGCTGCCACCTGATTCTTCGGATATCCGATGATAAGGGTGTTGAGCGGAATCATCGTCTTGGGCAGATGCAGCAGTTGCTGCATTCCCTCGTATCGTTCTTTCAGGGGATAGAGGGCTGTCCATACACAGCCAAGCCCCAAGCCGTGAGCCATGAGCAGGATGTTCTCCGTGGCAGCCGAACAGTCTTGAATCCAGAACTCCTGCTCGATGCCTTCCAGAGTCTTGTCCAGACATCCGCAAACCACAATGGCGAGCGGTGGCATGTCTGTATAGCTTCTCACCGATGTACGGCTCATGATATTTTCAAAAATCTGATTCTTTTCCATCATTGTTTTTCTATGTGAGTCTTATTCTTGTTTTTTATGCGAATTATAGCATTCTTTTATGCGAATCATAGCATTCCATAAGCCAGTCGAGCACATATTCTTGCTTGATTCCATCATGAAACTGGACGGGGTCGTTGTCCAGGGTGAGCAGGTATTTTGGAAAATTGTCGGAGATGGACTTCAGAGGTGCCAATTCTCTCTGCATCGTGGTCTCATCCCTTACGCTGAGCGATACCTGGTAGTATTCCTTGTGTTCACCAATGATTACCACGAAGTCTATCTCTGCATCACCGGCTTTGCCTACATAGATTTCTCCGCCTCGTCGTGCTAGTTCCAGATACACGATGTTCTCCAGTACGTGCCCCAAGTCGCCACCTTTTGTGCCATTGATGACTTGGCGCAGACCTACGTCGGCAAGATAAAGTTTCTGTCCTGTCTTCAATAGCTGCTTACCCTTGGCATCATATCTCTGCACCGGGTAGAAGATATAGCTGTCGGTGAGGGCCGAGACGTAGTTTTCTATCGTATGAGATGTCGTCTTTCTGCCCAGCGAGGTCATGGTGTCGCTGATGCGCTTGATTACGGATATGTTGCCTATATTGTCAGCAAGGAATCTTACCACACTTTGCAACATCATCACATCGGTTATCTTCTTGCGGCTCACCACATCTTTCAGTACGATGGTGTTGTAGAGACCTGACAGGTATTCACGCACCATCTCTCGGTCTTGGCAGATTTGGGGAATGTATGGGAAGGAACCCAGTTCGATGTATTGGCGATAGGCGAGCTCTCGGGAAGTATGGGCAGGTTGCGTCTGCATGAATTCTCGGAAGGAGAAAGGGAAGAGTTTGATTTCGATGTATCTTCCGGTGAGCAGGGTGGCTATTTCGCCAGAGAGCAGGTAGGCATTGCTGCCAGTAACGTAAATGTCTACGTTGTCTAGCAGGAACAGGCTGTCTATCACTTTTTGGAAATTTTCCACCATCTGTATCTCGTCAAAGAAGAGATAGTTCATCTTGTCTGGGCACAGGTTCTGCTTTACGTGCGCGTACAAAATTTTATAGTCGAGGAACGGTTCGTTGTCGAGATCCTCGAAGTTGAGGTCCTGTACTTGTTCTTCGGATACTCCGTCCGAGAGAAGTTTCTCCCTAAACATCCTCAGCAGCGATGACTTGCCACAGCGTCGTATGCCTGTTACTACCTTGATGGCCTTCTTGTCTCTCCATTTCTCCAGGAGATTCATGTATTCTTTGCGCTCTATCATATTCTCTTTATGTTCTATTTATTCACTTTGCTATTCATTTTGCATTCTATCTTGATTGTTAAAAATGAAATGCGCTGCAAATATACGAAACTTTTTCGAGAAATTTGCAGTGCATTGCAAATTTCTCGTGTTTCTGAGTAAAATTTGCAGTGTATTGCAAATTTCTTTCTATCGCCCGAAACATCCTGTCTTATACGTGAAAAAGTTGTCACCTTTAGGATGGTTAAACTAAATATGTTACTATCTATTTTTCTTATCACTAAATGAGTTACGCATTTTTAATTTTATCACTATATGGGTTGTCAGCGAATCCCCATTATACCTAACTAGGTTACTCTTTTTAAG
>ERZ1026944.84-NODE-84-length-53392-cov-21.259857_pt1 | contig 53392 bp, 47 predicted proteins | sample MGYA00519569_ERZ1026944 | MGnify/ENA primary metagenome ERZ1026944 (study PRJEB26926, sample SAMN06164618) | human gut metagenome | biome: ENVO:00009003; feature: ENVO:2100002; material: ENVO:00002003 | host: Homo sapiens | place: USA | collected 2012 ... | reverse complement strand
TCGTCGCTCAGCTCTTGGCTTCGCCAATTCAAGGAGGGATAGTGCTAATGCACAGGCCCCCCGAGGAAACCAAATGATGCCCGAGAGCGTTTCTTTGGTGGTGAATTTATTTACAAAAAAAAAAGGCGTTCTTGCGAACGCCTTTTCACATTTTTTAAATTCACCACCACCAAAGAAACGCGTCATCGCGGCTTTTAGCGGCAGTGGGGGCAGCGCCCCGTCAATATAATCTTCACCGACTTTACACTCACACCACAACCTTCGCCGAGACCATTCAGCAACTCATCGGAAATCGGCAAATCAACAACACGCCCGCATTTTTCGCAAACAAGATGCGCGTGCGGATGGGTTTTGTGGTCGAAACGGTCGCAGTCGGCAACTGCGTCAAGCTGGACAATGTCGCCCGAATCGCATAAACACTTCAAATTCCGATAAACCGTGCCGAGGCTGATATTCGGATAGACTTTGCGCATACGCAAAAAGACCTCCATTGCAGTCGGGTGGTCGAGCGCACCCGAACGCATAATCTCGAGCATATCCCTGCGCTTTTTTGAAAATCTCGTTATCCGATTCATCTACCGAAATTTGGCAAAAAAGCCCCCGAATAGTCAAGCCAAAACGCTAACCTCGGGACAAAAACTCCGATAAATATTGTTGCGTCCGGCGCGAATATTTGAATTATCTAACGCGATATGGATAACAACGCACTTTTGGCATTTACAATAACGTTCGTGGCGGGAGCTTCGACGGCAATCGGGGCATTGGCGGCATTTTTCGTCCGTAAAAAGGACTTCAAAACAATCGCCTTCGCAATGAGCTTTTCGGCGGGCGTAATGATTTTCGTATCGTTCGCGGATATAATGCCGATGTCGGCGGAACTGTTCGGACGCGGTTTTTCGGAAACAAAAGCAGAGGCGGTAACATTCGCAATGTTCTTCGCGGGCGCATTGATTGCGGGAATTATCGACAGATTCGTGCCCGAACACATTACAACGGAAATGCTCGACAAAAGCGGCGTCGCGAAGAAAACAAACGTGCGCAAGGCTGCAATAATGACGTCGCTTGCATTGGCGGTTCACAATTTTCCGGAGGGACTTTCAGTGTTTTTCTCGACACTTGAAGATACCCGAATGGGGCTTGCACTGGGCTTTGCGATTCTGTTGCACAACATACCGGAAGGCATTTCGGTCGCACTGCCCGCATACCAGTCGACTGGAAGCCGCAAGAAGGCATTCTGGCTTTCGACGTGCTCGGGGCTTGCTGAACCCTTCGGCGCATTGTGCGCATACTTCGTCTTCGCGCCGTTTTTGACGCCCACACTTGTGGGCGCGTGCATGGCAATCACCGCGGGACTTATGGTCTACATAGCCCTCGACGAACTCCTGCCTATGGCGAAGGAATATGACGAACAACACAGCGCGATTGTCGGGGTCTTTCTTGGGATGGCGGTTATCGCGCTTTCGGGAATCGCCACAAAATAACATAGCTGCGGGGGAAGGAGCAAAAAGCGAAACATCCGACAAACCACTGCCGGACAAGGCGCGAACCCGCCGAAAAATCGAAAAATAGTTTGAAAAAAAACTCGATTTTTTCGACGCCGATGAAATATTATCAGCACATATGAATTTCTTTTGCGCATTCAATTTTTCGGAAACAAATATTTTGGCGTCGTCGCTGACGGACTACTTTCTGCAATCCAATTTTGCGGGTCAGGTTATTGTCGTAATCCTGCTCGTTTTCAGCGTTATGGCGTGGGGTGTTATGTTCTGCAAATACGCCGACCTGTCGGGTATGGACGATGTCAACAAACGCGTCCAGCAAAAGATTTCAAAGAGTGTCGACATAATCGAGGCAGCTGCGATTGCCAAACAGATTCCGTCGCCCTTTTCAAGACTGGTGCGCGATGCGGTAAACACGCTCGCTGCAATGGGAGGGGCCTCGAAAACAAACGCGACAATGCGCGTTGCAATGGTCGAAAACGCATTCGCGCGCACACTTTCGCGCCAGATTGAAAAATACGAGGAAAAAATGACCCTCCTGGGCACAATCATCAGCGGTGCGCCGTTTTTGGGGCTGCTCGGAACGGCGTGGGGCGTCATGGACTGTTTCGGTTCGATGAGCGGACAGACATCCGTCACACTGCAACAGCTCGCCCCGGGCGTTGCGGGGGCATTGCTTACGACGGTCGCGGGCTTGGTGGTGGCTATTCCCTCTGTCTTCGGATACAACTTTTTGAGTGCGAAAATCCGCAAAATGTCGGTGGATATAGAAAATTTTTCGGGTTACCTTTCGGACAGAATCGAGATGGATTCGCTCGCGAACGAACCCAAGGCGGTGGTTACGTCTGTTCATAAACAGCCCGAAATAGTCGAAACCGTGCGGCACACTACGCCCGAAGCCGAAAAAATCATAGACTTTTCGCTCGACGACGATTCCGAAGAAATGTCCAACTTCGATGAAGAATGAAATTCCGCCGCAAAGAATCCCTGTCGGCAATGACCGACCTCAACGTGACGCCGCTTATGGACTTGGCGTTCTCTCTGCTTATCATCTTTATGATAAGCACTCCGCTTTTGGAGCAGACAATTCCAATCAACCTGCCCAAGCAGGATAAAAACGCGGCAAGCGACCGCCCCGAAATTAAATTTCAGGTTATATCAATCAATAAAAACAGCCAAATTTACTGGGGACGGCAACCTGTCGATTTGGAGGAACTTGACCGCTTGCTCGGTCTGATTGCCAACGAAAAAGATCCGCCTGCAATCAGCCTGCGCGCCGAGTTCTCGCTACCCTACCAGAAAATCGTCGACGTAATCGACGCCATCAAGCGCAACAACCTAACAAAACTTCACCTCGATACAGAAGTAAAGTAATGGCGCAGGACAATACAAAGTTGGGCTACTGCTATTCGGCGGCATTGCACGTTTTCATAGCTCTTGCAATGTTTGCGTACGCGTTGATGGACATTTTGTTTCCGAAAGAAGTCGAGGAAAATAAAGTCGTCTTCGACATGGTAGAACCCGCGCAAAACGCCGATATGCCCCCGCCACCCGCGCCGCAGCCACCCCCCGCACAGACGCAACCGCAGGAGGAAATCGTCGCGGAACAAATCGAGAAAATCGACCCGCTCGAAATTCCCGAACCGCAGCCCGAGCCAGAACCGGAGCCGCAACCGCAGCCCAAGCCCGACCCCGCACCCGCGCCAACCCCGAAACCAAAACCCGAGCCAAAACCGCAGCCTCCCAAAAAAATTTCGCGCGAGGAGTGGCTGAAAAAACATTCAAAGAAAAAAACCGCGACAAAACGCGTAACAAAAAAGTCCACGCCCGTAAAAATCGCGCAAATAACGTCGTCTACAAGCAACCTCGACAATATCGCCACAATTTCGCCGTCGCAGACTTCGGCGGCAAACGCCAACGCCGCATATAGCAGCGCAATGGCGGACGCCCTCGCGGCATACCGCAACGCGATTTACACGATAGCAAAACGCAACTGGAAAATTCCCTCAATCAGCTCCGATTCTCTCGAAGCCCGCGTTTCGTTCAAGGTCAGCCGTCTGGGTATAATCAGTGCAGTGCGCATAATAGAGTCTTCGGGCGATGCCGAATTCGACAAGTCCGTGCTCGAAGTATTCCGCACAATCAGTATTCCGCCGCCGCCCGACAACGCCGCCCACACTGTAACAATAACATTCTCGGCAAAATGAGCTGCAAAATAACGGCAGTTTCATACACCCTGCCGCGCGGAAGACTAACCCATGCGGAACTTTGCGAACGCTTCGGACAAGACGTTATGGACAAAGTCGCGTCGATATCGGGCATATACACGCGCCGCACGGCAACCGCCGCCGAATGCGCCTCGGATTTCGCCGTCGCCGCCGCCGAACGAATTCTGGGCGACGCCGACAGACGCGAAATCGACGCACTCTTCTTCGCCACCCAAACGCCCGATTACACCCTGCCCACAACCGCCTGCATAATCCAGCAACGCCTCGGACTTCGCCGCGACATCGCCGCCTTCGACATCAACCTCGGCTGCACACAGTTTGTCTACGCGCTTTCAACCGCCAAGGCATACGTCGAATCGGGCTTGGCAAAAAAAGTCCTCGTCCTTTGCGGAGATACCCCCACACGCCTGATAAACCCAAAAGATAAAAGTGCAGTCGCATTGTTTTCCGACGCTGGTTCGGCGTGTATCGTCGAAAAAAACGACGATTCCGCCGCGACACAGATTGCCGATTTCGTCTTCGGCGTCGACGGACGCGGCTACGCCGACCTCATTTGTCCGGCATCGGCAATGCGCCACCCCCCGCGCCCCGAAGATTTCGCTGAAAACGACGACGGCAGCGGCAATATCCGCCGCAACGTCGACCTATTCGTAAACGGATTTAAAATTTTCGCATTCGCCTTCAAAATAGTGCCCCAAACCGTCGAAAAAATCCTGCAAAAAAACGGAATGAAAAAGGGCGATATCGACCTGTTCGTCTTCCATCAGGCGGGCAAAAAAATCGTCGAAAGCGCGGCGCAACGCCTCGACTTGGATTCCGAAAAAGTATGGCTCGACATCCGCGACAAGGGCAACTGCGGCGGCAGCAGCATTCCGATAGCAATCGCCGACGCAATCGCCGCGGGTCGAATAAAAACGGGTATGAAAGTTCTCGTGTGCGCATTCGGTGTCGGGCTTTCGTGGGGAGCTGCGATACTTGATTTTTCAAACGGCGTCCCCCGCGCGTATATTCCCGAAGACAAAAAATAGCATTTTCGCCCCCGAAAAAACGACAAAATGCCCGCGCTAAAATACCCGAAAAGGGGCAAAAAAGGGGCAAAAAATCCCCAAAAAACGGAACAAAAAAGGGGCAAAAATGCCCCTTTTTCGCCGATAAAACGCAATAAAAATTATCCGCGCCTGACGACAACCGCGTGGTTGTTGCCCGTCCACGAACTCGACAAAGCCAGTATATATTCGGGGTTTTCGGGGAATTTTACGGCATCGAAATTCTCCAAACCGAACCTCTGCCGCCAAATTGGAACGCCGTCGGCATACGAGCGCAGCAGACATAAAAGCGAATGCAAAGCCGAGGTCGTCTCCATATATCCCGTATGGAAGACCGTTGTAGCCATAGAGATACGGCCAAAAAGATTATCGCGCAAGTTGACGATTTTCGAATCCTGAGCGCACCCGCGGGGCGACCACGAAATACATCCGACCTGCCCCGCCGAAATTCCCGCGCGCGTCAAAGCCAAGTCTACGGCGCGGGCGAGTCCGTCGCCCGTCAAATTGGCGTCGTAGAAATCGCCGCCGTCGGTCGTGGAGGCTGCCGATACGATTTCGCCCAACACCGCCGCGCCGCGCCGTGCCGCGGACTCGGGCGTTTCGACAACCGCCGCGCACGCGCCCTCGCCGAAGACGGTTTTGAATTCCGAAGAATATTTCATCTTGAAAAGACGCTCGACTTCGCCCTCGTGTAAATATCCCATTGCGGCGTATGTTTTGAGCTGGTGTGCGTAGAGTTCGTCGGCGGCGAAAACGGCAATCTGCGCTGCATCGCGGCAACGCAAAAGCATTTTGGCGTATTCGAGAGTCTGCAAGCCCGAATTGTGCCCCGAAGTGAATGTGATGTTTGCACCCTTGATTTCGAGGGCTTTCGAAACCCAGCCCGCGGTGGAATTGGAAGTTTCGTTCGAAAAGCAGGCGATGTTGCCGCGCATTTCGGGGTCGGCAAAGACGCCGAGCATATGCGCCTCTTCGCTCGAACCGCGCGAGACGGCGGCGACAAGCCCGACGTTTTCGGAGTTGTCGCGGCGTATGCGCAATGCGGCGTTTTCGAGCGCGCCCGCACAGGCGATTGTCGCGTAGGAGGCGACGGCGTTCATTCCCGAAAAATCGAGACGCCTGTTGATTTTGCGCAGATCGGGCATATCGACAAGACCCGCCATTCGCGGGGAGTCGAAGCGCGAGATTTTCGCGATGCCGACTTTGTCCGCCGCCAACGCCGCCATATTTTCAGCCGCGCCGACGCCGAGCGAAGACACCGCCGAAAAACCCGTGATTACCGCGCGAGCCGAAGTGTCGGGAATTTCCCGAGAGTAGTTTTCGAAGGTTTCGCGGGCGACGACGATTGCGGCGTTATTGCCCGCGAAGGCGTAATTTGCCGAGAGAAAGCAGCCGTATTGGGCATCGGCGACGACGGAGGCTGGCGCGATTTCGCACCCCGTCCGAAGTCCGTCGAAGTGGAGTGTAGGCGGCATAAAGCCGTCGTTCATCGAAAGGAGCTGGCACGTCGCCTCAATCGCGCCCGTAGCACCCATACAGTGCCCGTGGTATGATTTTGTAGAGGTGAACGAGACCGGCGCGCCGTCGAGAAACTTGGAAATTGCCTTTGTTTCGGCGCGGTCGTTTGCCAGAGTGCCCGAACCGTGCGCGTTGATGCAGCCGAGATTGCAAAGTTCTATACCCGCGTTTTCGGCGGCGCGCCGCATTGTGCGGAACGCTCCGTCGCCGCGCGGGTCGGGCTGGGTGGGGTGGTGGGCGTCGCCGGAAGTAGCGTGTCCGATTACCTTTCCGTAGACTTTTGCCGAACGCACGTTTGCCGCGGCGCGGTCTTCTACAATCCAGAATGCCGCGCCCTCGCCGATGTTCATTCCGACTGGATTTGAAAAGGGAGCTGTCTTTTGTTGCGAGACGACTTTCAACGCGCTGAACCCCGCGAAGTTCGCAAGCGACATAGCGTCCGCCCCGCCCGCGAGAACCTTTTTATAAAGCCCCAGACTTATCAGCATTTCCGCTATGGCAATGGCGGCGGTCGAACCCGAGCACGCGGTGTTCACGACAAAGCACGCGCCGCCGATTTTAAGCGAACACGCCATTGCGCGGGCTGCCGAAAAGGACTCGCCCTGAACGGAAATTTCGCGCGAAAAAACCGCGCCGTCAAGCCCGAGTTCAGCCTTGTATTCGGCCTCCTGCGAATTTATTCCGCCGTTGCAGGTAGCCAAAACCATTGCGGTGTCGGAATCGCAGTCAACGCCCGAATCGGCTACGGCGTCGCGGGCGGCGCAGATTGCAAGGCGCAGATAGGGGTCGGTAAAAGTTTCGAGTTCGGCGGGCGAGAGGCGTTTGCCGAAGTCGACGCCGCGCACCTCGGCGTTTATGTGGGAGGCGAATTTCGAGGTGTCGATTTTTGTAGCCTCCGAAATTCCGTCGCGCCCCGCCCGCAGATTTGCGAGAACCTCGGCGGGCGAATTTCCTATGGGCGAAAGAATGCCAATGCCCGTAATTACCGCTGAATGTATAGTATTCGACATAAAAAATTCTTCTAAAAATCCACAAGTTTTCCGAGCGAAAGCGAGCACCCGCCGCCGCTTGATGAAATGGCGCAAATGCGCCCGTCCGCCGCGCGCGAAAATTCCGCCCATACGCTCGGATCGAGGACGAGCAGAACCTCAGTTTTTCCGCTTTTGCCCTGCGCGACATGGACGAGCTCGGGCGCGAAAAATCCGTCGAAACGCGCAAGCAGCATACAGGCGGGCAGGAAGAAATTTTCCGCGTCGGAAGCCGACATAAACGCGCCGCGTTTTAGCGCGAACTTTTTTGCGTCCGAAATTTCGAGTGTGGCGAGTTTTCCGAAATCGGAAACGAGCATAACGCGGACAGTTGCGTCGGCGCATTTTTTTGCGAAGAAATCCACGGGGACTTCGCGCCCGTTGGACGCCCTGAACACGCCGCGCCAGCGTCCGAAAATGTCCGAATCCGCCGCCGCGAACGCGCAAGCGCAGGATAGCAAAAGAAAAAGTGCCGCCGATTTTAAAATGCGCATTATTCAAGCCCTTTCGGCAGTTCGGGTTTGGAGGTGTCGAAAAGTCCGTCGGCGTTTTTTACGTCGAAATATTTTTCAACATTCAATATTGTGGAATCGCCGTCGGAATCAATTATTGACACCGAGCGCAGAAGCGTTTCCGCACCGAGTCGGCGCGAGCAAATTTCGATACGCGCAACTACGGAGCGCACTCTCGAATTCTTGGGCGTCAAAACCGCGCGGTTTGCGCCGCGCTCTATTGCGTAGTCGGAATCGGAAACGCCGCCCGAAAACACGCCGAGCATTTCGCCGAAAATGCGTTTTGCCGCGTATGTAGACGCGCCGTCCAACGCGCGCCAACGCCCGTCGGATTTTTCGTATCGGGCAAAATTCGAGCCGTCGAAAACCGACGCCGCCTTGAACGGCGCGACTGTCTGCATACGCATTTTACCGTCAGCCGAAACCGCGACAATCATCTTGCTTTTGACGGTCTCGCCGAAAAACGAGAGCGTTTTCGTCTGCGAAATTTCCATGACCGCCAAGCCGCGGGAGTGCGCGGATTTGGCGAGTTCCGCCAAAATGTCGGAAGGCTGCGCCGCCTTTTGCGGCACGAGCTGCGGAGCTGGCTGCGTTGCGTCGGCAAAGCAATCGAACGCCGCGAAGCAGGCGATTGCGGCAATCGCTAAAAATCTTTTCGTAAAATTTTGCATAGTAAAACCGACCTCATTGACGTGCTCGAAAGTGTGTAGCAAAGCGCGTATTCCGCGCCCGAAGCTATCGCCTTCGCTATTGCCGCGGCGGACGCCGAATAATTCGCGCCCGTATGTTCCGCCAAATTTTCAATGTTTGTTATGCCCGCCGAACTAAGCGCGGTTTCGGCGAAGGCTCTGCGCCGTCGCTCGAACGGGCAGGAAAGGAATGCCGACACTTGCGCGGCGTCGACGCCCGCGAAATGTTCGGAGAGGAGGCTGCGCAAAAAATCGGACTCGGACTTCAACTGCGCCGCGCAGTGCAGGCGGAGGCGCGAAATTTCGAGATCGCGAAGTTCGGCAAGCGCGTTGCCCTGCGGGTTGTCCGACGAAACGAAGTAGGCGCAACCGTAGTCGGCAATGCGCGAAAATGCTGCGGACACCTGTGCGGAATGCGCCAAAAACTTGTCCGCGAGCGGAGAATATTCGTCGCACGCGCCGACGACGGCGGAAAGCATCGCGCCCGAATTTATCTCGCGCCAAGCCTGTTTCAAAGCGGCTTCGAAGGAGATTTCCTTGGCGGTTGCCGCGCTGTTTAGCGACTTCAAGCCGTATTTAAGCGACACTGCCGAAGCGACTGCGTTGTGGACGGAATTTGTGAATGCGCTCGGAATGGGCGCGGACTCCTCCGAGGAAATAACCGCCTCCAAAAAGCGCAGGGTTTCGGCGGTCATTCCGAGCCCCGTGCCGAAACAGACGCCCGTGCGGTCGGCGTCGGCGACGCCCGAGCCTGCCGCCGCGGCGCGTTCCAGCGCGGCGGTTGCGCACTCCAAGCCGATTTGTTGGAGTTTTGCGAATCTGCGTTTTTTTAACGGCGCGGTGTTGCGCAAAAGTTCGGACATCGCGACTTCGCGCGAGCCGCCGCAGGGGCGGACTTCGCCGAAAGAATGGACAAACAGGGGCTTTCTGGGGCAATCCGCCGCCGCTATCGCCGCATTGCGTTCGGACGAAAAGACCGCCGCCGAATTGTTTCCGCCGAAGCCGAGCGAGACCGACACGACGTTTTTCAGCTGTTTATGCCGCGCCGACAAGACGGGCGCGGATGAAAATTCGCTGCCGCCGTCTTTGTAGCCCAGATTGGGAAGTTCGGTTTGGCGCGAGATTGCCTCGACAGACAAGACGGCGTTCAGGACGCCGCTCGCCCCGAGGGTGTGTCCGAAGGCGCGTTTTACCGAAGCGTAGTCGACGCGTCCGAAAATCCGCTCGACTGCCTTGAATTCCGCGGAATCGTTGCCCTTGGTGCCCGTGCCGTGAGCGCAATAAAAATCGACGTCGCAGGCGGAAATTCCCGCGCGGCGCAATGCGCCGAGTATCGCACGCGCCGCGCCGTCGCCGTTCGGGTCGGGGGCTGTGGCGTGGTAGGCGTCGGCACTGCACGCGCAGCCCGAAACGTATACGGTCGGACTTGCCCCCGAAATTTTTTGCGCAAAGTCCTCCGAAGCCAGAACCAAGACGGCGGCGGCTTCGCCCAGATTTATGCCGTCCCTATCCCTGTCGAACGGGCGCGCGCGGCTTTGCGAAAGCAGCAGCAGGGAGCCGAAGCCGTTGACTGTTATGCGCGAAATCGCGTCCGCCCCGCAGACGACCGCCACGGAGCAATCGCCCTGTGAGATGGCGTTGCACGCGTCGGCAAGCGCGAGCGAGGAACTTGAACAGGCGGTCGAGAATGTGGCGCACTCGCCCGCGAAGCCGTAATGTTTTGCGGCGAGTTCGGCGAGTGTCGAGCACTCGTAACCGCGCAGTTCGCGCCAAGAGGCGGTTTCGGGGGCTGCGAGGTTGCGGACTAACATATTTTCGGCCTCGAAAATTCCGCCGATGCTCGTGCCGAAGAATAGCGAGATTTCGCGCGGGTTCACGCCTGAAAGGTCGAGCGGTTTAAGGGCGTCGTCCAAGGCGGCAAAGAGGATTTTTCCGCATTTGGAAAGGATTGCGCCGCTGCGAGCGGACTCGAAGCCGCGAGCCTTGCCGACGAGTTTTTCGGAATATTTGGGGCTTGAAAAACAGTCGTTTTTCGAAAATAAGTCGCCCGTTTCGCCCAATGCGCAGGCAAATGCCGCGTCGATGCCGACGCCCGAGGGGGCGCACACACCGCTTGAAACTACGCAGACAGGACGCGCCATTACTTTTTGTGCGCCAAAATGAAATCAGCCAAAACCGCAGGCGAAGAAAAGACTGTTTTTGCCTCGTCTTTGTCGTCGACTGTAATTTGGTAGTCGCGCTCAATCATTACGACGAGTTCGAGGGCGTCGACGGAATCGAGCCCCAAGCCGTCGGGGTCGAACAGCGCGGTGTCGTCGTCGACATCCTCCGCCGAAACGCCTTGCAGGTTCAGCGAAGTGATGATTTTTCCTTTAAGTTCGGCTATCAAAGAATCTCTGTCCATTATGCCCGAAAATACTACGCGCGCGCGCCGCGCTTGCAAGAAAAATCATTGCTCCCAGAAGGGATAGAAGTTGAACCACTGCTCGGGGCTGCGGCGCAGGACGGTTTCGATTTGGCGGGCGTATTCGGCGGCGTAGGCTGCCGAGGCGGCGTCGAAATCCGCGCCGCGCGAATTTTCTGGAAAGGCGGGAGTCGAGGCGGTCATCGTGTAGACGCCCGACTTGCCGCGCAGGCAGAACACGTTCAAGATGCCCGCGCCCGATTTTGCCGCGAGCGCGTAGGCTGCGGTAGGCAGGCGCACGGGCGAGCCGAGAAGTTCGACGGTGGCGGATTTTCCTCCGACGTATCTGTCGCCGTGCAGGGCGACGACGCCGTTTTCGCGAAGCAGTTTGAGCGCGGCAATCATCGCAAAAGGCTCGTCGGCGGTCGCAATCAGTTTCGGCGAAGCGCGTTTGCGGCGGCGTTCGAACATTTCGTCGATATATTCGTGCTCCTGCGAGACGCCGATTACGCCCGTCGGGCAGCCGTAGCGGGCAAGCTCTCCGCCGGAAATCGCCCAGCCGCCGATGTGCGAAACCACGACAACGCAGCCCCTGCCCCGCGCCAAAACGCCCCCGATTGCCGACTTGCAGCGGTCGTCGCACTTGATGTCGCGCCCCGAGAAATACGCGCATTTGTCTATAATCGAAATCCCGAAGGAAAACAGGTGTTTGTAGACTGCGGGAGAAATCGGAGCGACTTTCCGCCCCGCAATGCGCGAGAGATACCGCGAGCTTTCCGCGCACTGCCGCCGTCTGAAAACCATAAAAAACGCCGCAACAAGCGCGACGAGCGCGTATGCGGGCAGCACGCCGAAGCGCAGCAGAAACGCGAAGCACGCATTGCCGAAGCGTCCGCCGTAGGACTTGCCCGTCCATTTTACGGATTTTTTTAAGCTGTCATTTTCTATCATTTTCTATCAACAACAATTTTCGACAATTTTGCGGAAAGGCACACGCACGCCGCGAGAATCGACAATATAGAAACCGCCGAGACTGCGCCGAGCCCGTTGACGACGGGGTGCGAGGCGGTCGCAAGCACGCCGAAAGCCGCGGCGGTAGTGGCGGCGGAGACGAAAATCGCGGCAAACGTGCGCCGCAAATCCCCGCCGTCGCGCAGGCACACGAACACGAAAAGCGAATAGTCCTGCGCGAGGCAGACGGCGAAAACTACGAACATTGAATTCACAAGATTTATGTCCGTTCCCGTCGCGCCCAAGACTCCGAAGCTCCAAAACAAGCCGAGAACTACGGGCGTCAAAACCGCCGCGACTGCGGCTACCGAGCGTCCGAGGGCGAAGAACAAATACGCCGCCGCGAGCACAAACGAAAGCACCGCGAACTTGCACAGCCAAACGAAAGCGATGTCGGCAATAGTCTGTCCGAGATAGGCGGGATCGATTAGCTCCGCTCCCGAAACGGAATTTTTCAAGGCGGCGGCGAATGCGGGCGCATCGAAATTTCCGTCCGCCGAAAAACGCGCGAGCAATGCGAAATTCGGGGCGTCGAAAATCGCGCAGGAGGCGAATAATTTTGACGCCGCCGAAGCTTTGAATGTCCGCAAATCGGGCGGCGTTTCGGGGGCGGCGCGGACGGAATTTTCGACGCGCGAAAGCGGCACGCCCGCGATTTTGCACCCGCGCGCGATTTCGGACCTGACGTTGGGGTCGCCCCAAAAGGCGTTCCATCTGCGGGCGTTTTCGCTCTGGACCGAGCGCGGCGCAAGAAGTGTCCAAGCCCCCGACGCCGAAATTCCGTCGCGCGAAGCCAGAAAGGCGCGAAGTTTTTCGGTTTCTACCAAAAGCGAATCGAAGCTGTCGGCGCGGAGAAGAACGGACTTTGACGACAACGCCGACGCCCACTTTTCGCGCATAAGCGAATCGTCCGCCTTTGCCGCCGAATCGAGAATGTTGAATGCCGACATATCGCCCGAAAACCTTACATTGCCCGCAAAAAACGCCGCCGCAACGGTCGCCAATGCCGCGGCAAAATATGCGCGTTTTGAGTTTGCGAAGACGCGGGCGAGTTCCGCCAAACGCTCGGGGATAGTGCGTTCCGCACCGCTTCTGCCCCTGAAACCCGCCAAAAATGCGGGCAGGACAAGCACGCTTATAACCGCCGCCGCGACGACACCCAAAACGCCGAAAACGCCCAGCTGCAAAAAACCCGAACCGCCGCCGAATGCCATTATTGCGAATGCCGCGCAAGTCGTGCCGGCGGCGATAAAAACGGGCAAGGCGAGGCGGGAAGCGCAATTTTGCGCGGCACAAAGGTCGAAGACGCCGCGGCGCGAATCGGCAAAATAGAGGACGTGAATGGCGTAGTCGATACTCACGCCAACTGCGATTCCCGCAAAGGCGATTGATATGGAGGATATTGTGGAAAACGCCGCGCAGCACGCCGCGAAGGCGAATGCCGAGCCAAGCAGCGACGGCGCGAGGGCGGCGATAGCAAGAATCCTATTGCGGAATGCCGCGAAGCAGATTACGAGCATTACCGCCAATGTCGCGAGCAGACAACGCTGGGAGTCGCGGCGGGCGATGGCGGCGTTGCACGCGCTGACCCTGTATCCGCCCGCGTAGGCGACGGAAAATTTCGGGTGGGCGGCGCGGAACTCGGCGATGAGGGTGTCGATTTTTTCGACGAGGGCTGCACTTGCCGCCGAATCGGCGCAATCGAAATTTCCCTGTGCTACAACCAGAATTTCGCTTCCGTCGGAAGTGGTAATTTTAAAGTCGCGAACCTCCGCTCCGCCGAAGGAAAATGCGCGCGCGAATTTGTCGGAAAACGCGGACATCGCCCCGAGAGGGTCGTATTTCAGGGCGAATTTGGCGGAATAGTCGCCGCGGACGAGGGCGTTTTTAAGTATCGAGAAACGGGCGGAAATTTTTTCGGCACGGACGATTTCGCGCAATTTTTTTTCGGCGGCGGAATCGAAAATATACGGCAGGAAATCCGAGGCTTCGGCTGCGGAGGCGTTTTCGGAAACATCGCAAACGACGCTTTCGAAAACTCCCAGTTTTAGCAATGCCGCGGCAAATTCACCCGCCAATGCAGATGCGTTTTCGGAATTGTTTGAGACGCTGAAAAACAGGGAATTTTCGCGCTTGAAATTGTTCCCCGCCCAGATGTGCGCCTTAACGATTGCGTTGTCGGACGGAAGCAAGTCGTAGATATTTTCGGCGAAGTCGGCGCTGCGCAGGCACAAAAGCGCGACCGCGCAAACTGCGGCGAGCAGCGCGGCGAACAATGCGCGGCGGGCGAATACAAAACCGACTGCGGCTCGGGGGAATTTCATTTTTTTAGCGCGATTCTGCGCAGGGTTTGCTTGCCGCAAAAAACGGACGCGAAAAACAGGCGCGTGTTCATCAGGGTGAAGCGCAAAGTGTCGACAATCGGGCGGTAATGCGACTTTTCGAGGGTTTGCGCCGAGTATATCGCGGGAATTTTAAGCTCGCAAAAATCCGCGCCCGCCCAAGACGCCTTCACGAGAAGTTCGACTTCGAAGACGAAACCGTCGAGGCGCAAGTCGAGTTTTGAAAGCAAATCGAGGGGGTAACATCTGAATCCGCACTGGGTGTCGCCGAGTGTTTTGCCCGTTTCGGCGCGAAACCAGAAATTGGAAAATCTGTTCATAAACGCGCGCGGGCGCGGCACTGCGGGGCTGTCGAAATCCCGCGCGGCGACGGCGATTTTTTCGGGGTTTGCGCGGGAGAGGTCGACGAGTTTTTCAACGTATTCAAGCGGATGTTGTCCGTCGGCGTCGAGCGTTAGGGCGTGTGTTGCCCCGAGTTTTCGGGCGAGCGCGAACCCCGCCCGCAATGCCGCCGCCTTGCCCGAATTGCGTTCGAGCCGCAACAGGTGTGTGCGCGGGGCGTAGGGGGCGGCGGCGGGAATGCGCACGGAAGTGCGGCTGCCGTCGTCGACGACAATGGCTTCGAGCCGTTCGGGCAGCCCCGAAAGCACGTCCGCAAGCGTATCGGCGTGGTTGTAGCAGGGAATGATTGCGACGAACTTCATTTTGTGTTTATGCTTGAAAATGTGTCCTATTGTGTATTGTATAGTGGCAGATTTTTTCGAATTTTTCGACACTATTTTATTATGACGAACGCCGAAATACTAAAACGACGCAAAGAGACGTCGGAACTGCTGAAAACAAGACTCATAGAGGGCTTGAACCTGAGCATAACGCCCGCGGACATTCACGAAGATGTCGCGCTTGTGGGCTCGGGGCTGGGGCTTGACTCGCTCGACATTCTCGAAATCGTCTCGTGTGTCGAAAGCGCGTTCGGCGTGAAAGTGCCCGAGGGCGACCTCTCGATTCTGCGCTCTTTCAACACGCTTGTGGACTTCATCTTGCAACAGAAGGAGGGCAAATGAGCGGGTTGGCGTTGAAACAAAAATGGCTTGAACGCGGCGCGAAAATTGTGGAGTTGCCGATGTGCGAATATGTCGCGGAAGTTTCGGGCGCGGAGCGGGAGCTTGCCGCGCTGCGCGGAAGTGTTGCGGTTTCGGATATGTCGCACTTGAAAAAGCTTTCGTTTGACGAAGCCGAGGGCGCGGATTTTTTGGATGCGAAGCTTGCGGCAAATATACTCAAACTGCGCTACGGCAAAGCCCTCGAAACCTTCCTTGCAAATGGCGACGGCAAGCCCGCCGCCGACATAACCGCGGCAAACATAGACGACAAAATTTTCGTCTTTGCCGAATCGATAGACGACGGCGTTTTTGCGGAATTGGAGTCGGGCAGCTCGGCACGGAATCTCGACCCGACGCACACGCTGCTTTCGGTCGACGGCCCCGACGCGTGGAAGGTGCTTAAAAAGCTTTTCGGCGCGGACATCTACAATCTGTCGTTTATGTCGGTTGAAAAATACTGCTATGCTGGCGCGGACGCGGTGGTTTTACGCGCGGGCAAGACGGGCGAATTCGGCTACCAGATTCTCGTGCCGAATGAAGTCGCCCCCGCGCTTTTCGACGATCTTGAAAGGCTCGCGGCAGAATTGGGCGGCGGGCTTGCGGGTGCGAAAACGCTTTTGGCGGCGCGGGCAAAGGGTAATTTCTTCAACATCTACGCCGAGGGAAAAACGGCTCGGAATGCGGTGGAGCTGGGGCTTCAATACCAGATTGATTTCGACAAGGAATCTTTCTGCGGCTCGGAGGCGATATTTGCGGCGCGTCAAAACTGTCCGCGCAAGCTCGTGGCGGTATCGGCGCAAAAGCCGATTGAAGCGGGCGCGAAGCTTTTCGACGAAGGCAGGCAGGTTGCGGAAATAGCGAATGTTGACGAAACCGACCCGACGTTTGCGCTGGCGTTTGCAGATAGCGGGATTGCGTTCGTGGGCGTAAAGCTTGCCGACGCGCCGAACGGCGAATGCGCATATCGGATAGTATCGCGCCCCGCGGTTCTCACGCAAAGCCTGTTGCGCGGAATGGACTAACCGACTGCGCGCCGTGAATTTTAACGCCGCGCGAACGGACACCTTCGGCGGGATTTCAAAAAAAAACAAAAACTGGAAAAATAAAATGACACCTCCAAAAAACCGAGTAGTCGGCAAGAGCGTATGCTTTATGGCAACCTGCCTTTGCGACGCAATTTTCGCCGACGCAGCAAAACGTTCGGTGCAAATTCTAAAACACTTCGGCTGCGATGTCGAACTTCCGCCGGATCAAACCTGTTGCGGGCAGCCCGCGTTCAATAGCGGCGACTTCGCAAGCGCTCGCAGGGTCATTATGCACACGATTGACGCGTTCGGCGGCGACGAAAAGCCCGTGATTGTTCCGAGCGGCTCGTGCGCGGCGATGCTTTTCGAGTCGTCGCTGATTGCGTTCAAAGACGCGGACAAGGCGACTTTCTCGAAAGTCGAAAACTTCGCGCGGAGAGTTTGGGAACTCAACGACTTTCTCGTGAATGCGCTCGGCGTCGAAAAAATCGGCGGCAGGCTGAACGCGAAAGTAGCGGTTCACAACTCGTGCCACACGAAGGGAACGGGGACGCCGGAAGCGATGCTCAAACTGCTTAAATCAATCGACGGAATAGAAATTGCCGAGTTCGACAGCGACGGCTGCTGCGGCTTCGGCGGGACGTTCTCGGTGGTGTTCCCGCAGATTTCGGCGGAAATGGGCGAGCGCAAGGTGCGCAATGTAGCCGCCTGCAAGCCCGACATTATCGCCGCCGCCGACACGTCGTGTCTGCTGCACCAAAAGGGTATTGCCGACCGCCTCGGTATAAAATATCCCGCGCGGCACGTCTGCCAAATTTATGCGAAGGCTCTCGAAAATGGAGGACTTTTATAATGGCTACACAACCTATCGACAAATTTTGCGCCGACATCGACCCGAACATCAAGGACGCCCTCACGAAGGCGAGTATCGGCAGCACCGTCGCGCGCGAACAGTGTCTTGAAGCGGCGTTTCCCGAAGACGGCAAAACGCTGCGCTTGCGCGAGCTTGCAAACGCGATAAAATCGGGCGACTTGGCGGCGAACCTCGAAGCCGCGGTGGAGTCGCTTGAACGAAACGGAATCAAGGTGCTGTTTGCGAAAGACGCAGACGAAGCCCGCAAGACGATTCTCGAAATCGTCAAAGGGCGCGACGCGAAGAACGTCGTCAAGGTCAAGAGTATGACGACGGAGGAAATCGAGCTTAATGCGTTTCTGGAAAAGAACGGCGTGGAGGCGGTCGAAACCGACCTCGGCGAGCTGATAATTCAAATCGACCACGAACGCCCGTCGCACATTGTTAAGCCCGCAATCCACCGCAAGCGCGACGACATTGCCGCGTCTTTCGAAAAGCACGGAATTGCCGCATACGACGAAGAGCCGACGCACATCACACTCAATGCCCGCAAGTATCTTCGCAAAAAATATTTTGCCGCCGATGTAGTAATAAGCGGCGCGAACTACGTTTTGGCGAAGGAGGGCGCGGTTGTGCTTGCCACAAACGAGGGCAATGCGCGGTTTTCAATGGCGGGCGCAAAAACGCACATCGCCATTGCGGGGTTCGAAAAGGTGATTCCGTCGGCGCGGGAGCTTTCGGTGTTTCTGAATTTGCTCGGCAGGAGCGCGACGGGGCAGCACACGACTGTCTACACCGATTTTGTTGCGGGAGCCGGCAAGGCGAAAAACAGCCCAGAGGAAATGTTTGTGATTTTTCTCGACAACGGCCGCAGCCAAATTCTTTCAAGCAAATTCCGCGACATTTTAAAATGTATGCGCTGCGGAGCGTGTATGAACAAGTGCCCCGTTTTCAGACTCGTCGGCGGGCACGCGTATCGCGCGGTTTATCCGGGGCCGCTCGGCATTGTGCTTTCGCCGCTGCTTGCGGGCGGAAATTTCGAAAAATATGCGGATTTGCCTAAGGCGTGTTCGCTCTGCGGAGGCTGCGCCGAGGTCTGCCCCGCAAAGATTCCCCTGCCCGAGCTTATCGTGCAAATGCGCGATGAGGTAAAACGACGCCATTGTAAAGTTCCCAATGACATCGGGTTCAAGACGTGGGCGGTGCTTGCGACTTCGCCGAAATTATGGCGGCTGGGCGTTCCGTTCAACAGGCTCGCGAATTTTCTGCCCGTCGACAAATTCCGCGTCGGCCCGCTCGGACGCTGGTTGAAATCGCGCACGTTACCCAAATTTAACGGCGGCGCGTTTAGAAAGTGGTTCAAAAAAAATGGATAAAAAAGCGTTTATAGATACTGTCCGACGCGCTCAGAAGTCGGCGCAACCCCTGCCCGAATATTCTGAGGCTGACACGACTTCCACGACCGCGACTGCGGGCGACGTTCTCGCGGCTTTCGAGCGCAACTTTGCCGCAAACCACGGCATTGTCGTAAAATCCGCCGAAGAACTCGCCGCAAAGCTCAAAGAATTGGGTTGCAAGCGCGGCGTCGCGGACGCGAAACTCGGCGACACGTTCGGGCTTGAAAGCAAATTCGACCTCTCTTACGAGTTTGACCGCTCGAATCCCGATGTCTATGATTTCGGCATTTCCCGCGCCACAAACGCAATAGCCGAAAACGGCGTGCTTGTGCTGAAAGACTGCGATACCGCCGACAGAATGGTGACTATTGCCCCGTGGGTGCACGTCGCCGTTCTCGATAAAAACGCGGTTTTGAAAACCATAACCGACGGTTTGAAAGACGTGCTTGAAAACACGCCGTATACAATCTGGGTAGCTGGCCCCTCAAAAACGACGGACGTCGAGGGAGTTCTTGTCGAGGGTGTCCACGGTCCAGGCAAACAAATCTGCTTTCTGGTATAATTGAAACAAAAAGAAGGTTTGGAAAAGGATTTCCCGAGAGGGAAATCCTTTTTACATTATTTATCGGATTAGAATACACGTGTGAGCTGGCTAAAACGGGCGAGGCGTAGGATACTAAACGTGATATAAAAATATCGGTTGAGAACCAGCGTGGGTGCTGGCTAAAAATTGCGAGGCTCGTTCTAAAAGACGCGGCTTCATAAGGCGTAGCGTACTTAGGTACGTGAGCCGCAATGAAACCGTCTTTTAGTCGAGAGCCTCGTTTGCGAATCTAAAAACAAAAAAAACATTCCGCAGAGCGGAATGTTTCCGTAAATAAAAATAAATATTCGCAAACGAGGCGTCCTCGCGATTTTTAGTTAGGGGAGGAGGACGGAGTATTTGGGGTATACCTTTATGATTGAGATTTCGCCGTCGGCGGTGTCGACTTTGTCGTCGATGTAGGTTTCGTAATGCGTGTCGTTGAACTGGTCGGCGGCGAGAATGTCGTCGGATTCGGCGGCGTCGGCGGAAGTCGATTCGAGCGCGAGAGTCATAAAGACGGCGCAACAGGCGAAGAAGCCCGCGACTGCCGTCCACTCGGATATTGCCTTGAAGCGCGAAACGCGTTTGGGGGCGATGAATTCTTCGACGTCGAAGGACGCCAATTTCGGGAGTTTCGGGTCTTTGCCGTAGAGGCGGCACATCGCCTTATGCATTGCGCAGGCGCGCAGAAAGAATCCGCGCAGGTTTTTGTTGGCGGATATGCAGTCGAGCAGCTGCTGGGCTTCGGCGGGAGAGCACTCGCCGTCCAAGTAGCTTGAAATTATGCGCTCGAATCTGTCTTTCGAAATTTTCATAAAAGGTTTTGTGCTCGGTCTGTGGGGGGCTTCGGGAAAAGCCCGCTGACAGCGCGAGCCGATATATGGCATTTCGGCGGAATATGCCTTTGCCGCGGCGGGCTTAGAGCATTTTTTCGAGGTTTTGGCGCAGGCACTCGCGTGCTCGGGCGATACGGCTTTTAACCGTGCCGAGGGTGAGGTTAAGCTTTTTGGCGATTTCCTCGTAGCTGAGTTCCTGCGCGACGCGCAAGTCCATAATCTTGGCGTATTCGGGCGGGAGAGCCGCCATTGCGCGCGCCATAATAGCTTCGGTGTCGCTGCGCTCGATGAGGTCGGCGGGCGAGACTTCGCTGCTGGGCAAAACATCGGCAAAGCTTGCGGCGTTGTCGGCGGTATCGTCCGAGCTTACGGGGGCGTCGAGCGACATCGTGACCGAGCCGCCCTGACGGCGCGTCTTTTTGAGCCTGTTGATTGAAAGGTTGCTGATGATTCTGAATATCCACGTTTTCAACGAGGAATCTCCGCGGAATGAGAATATGCCCTTGCGGATTTTCAGCATTGTATCCTGCGTGAGCTCTTCGGCGTCCTCGTTATTTTTGGTGATTGACTTGGCTTTCAGGTAAATGTCGTTGCCGTATAGGCTGGACAGGACTCTGAAAGCGTCCTCGTCGTCGTTTCTAATCATTTCGATTAGAGTTTTATCGTCTATTGTTTCGGCGTTTGTCATTCGGTTTAAACCTTCCTTATTTTGATAGATTAGACTATGCTAATTTGTGAAAAGTTTCAACTTTTTTTGCTGCTTTTTTTATTGTGGGGACGTGAAAAGGGTTGTTGGTTTGGCTGTATGTTGTGGACATTGGACTGGCCGGTGTTTGTGAAGTGGGTGTATGGTGGTGTATCGGAGGGGTGGAGGGGCGCGTGTGGGTATTTGAATGTGTATCGGATTTTTCGGGCGGCGGGTTAAGTTTTTGTGTTGTTTGCGAAAAAATGGTTGCCAAAAAAATGATTTTTTGAGATTATGTAGGCAGTGAAGGAGTATGTTTGAGTTGAAGAATTTTTCGAAGAAATCTGGGAGTGTGTTCGTTTTCGACTGCCGCACGGGCGAAGTCAGACGGCTGCCTCTTTGCTGTTTTGTAGACGCGAATTTGAATGAATGTCGGGCTTCGGAGGCGGTAGCCGAGCTGCGGGAATCGGATGCGGTGCGCGGTGCGGCAGTGGCAGTCCCGACGGGAGCGGAATCGGCGCGCGTGTGCGTGAATAGCGTGTCGTTTACTTCGCCCGTCGAGCTCGGAGAGATTGCAACTTTCGGGGTGGGGGAGAATTTGTTTTATATAGCTTCGTCGGCGCGGCGCGTGGCGGACTTCGCTAAAATAGATGTATCGAAGTGGCTTTTGTTTTATGCCGAAACGGGTATGATTGAAGACGAGATGCCCTTTGAGCGGCTCAAAGATGGCGTTTTGAGCAGAGGACTTAGCGGAGAGGGCATGGCGGTGTGTCCGTCGAACTTCGACGTGGGCTTTATGTTCGGCAGTGTGTTTGCCGACGGTGCGGACGCGTCGGGTATGGGCGGCGGCGTTCGGGCGGCACCCGCGCTTGCGGAATCGGTTGTGGCGGCGACGTGTCCGCTTTGCTGGCTGAAATTCGATGTCGGCGACGCGCTGAGCATTGCAGCCCACGATAGTTTGCGCGGCGACCCCGTTTTGGGCGAAGACGAAATGCTGCGCTTTTTGCCGACGTCGTTCAACGAAGACGGAGTTGCTCTCGACCCCATGGGGACGCCCTCGCCCGATGTGGCATGCCCTCATTGCAGGAAAAAGCTTCCGCCGAATTATTTCGACTACGAGCAGAAGATTTTTTCGATTGTAGGCGCGCCGAGTTCGGGAAAATCGTATTATTTGAGCGTGTTGGTGGGCGAATTGCAGGCTTCGCTTTTCAGGAATTTCGCAGTGGTGATGAAGGACCTCGACCCGACGGGCAATATGCTTTTGACGCAGATGAAGAACCGTCTGTATTCTGCGAAGCGTCCCGAAGATGCTATTTTGGCCAAGACTGCGCTTGAAGGGGCAATGTATGAACGGTATCCGCGTTTCGGGAAAATGGTGTCGCTGCCGAAGCCGATGACGTATGCGCTTTCAAAGGACGGAGGGCGGAAGACGTCGCTCGTTTTTTACGACAATGCGGGCGAGCATTTCGAGCCGGGGCTTGACTTGGAGCAATCACCCGGGGCGTTGCACGTGGCAAGCGGCGCGGCGATTTTCTTTTTATTCGACCCCGCCGCAAGCCGCGAATTCAAGGCTCGGTTGGGCGACCATCCCGATCCGCAGCTTGCGATTTCCGGGCGTCTAGACCAGCAGGACACGATTCTTGCCGAAATGGACGTGCGCATAAAGCGTATTCGCGCACTCGGCTCGGATAGGAAAATCGATACGCCCCTTGCGGTGCTCGTCGGAAAATACGACATTTGGAGGCATTTGCTTGACGCACAGCTGCCGCAGGCGGTCTGCGACGGAATGTTGGACTTGGAGGCAATCGACAAGGCAAGCGGAATTTTGCGCGGTTTTTTGATGTCGGTTGTGCCGAATATTGTGGCACAGGTCGAGTCGATTTCGTCGAATGTGCGCTATTTCGCGGTCAGTGCGTTGGGGCACTCGCCGCAGATGATTGAATCCGGTTTTTGCGCGGGCAAAATCGCGCCAGTTCCGGGGAAATTGAATCCGATAAATGTGGAAATCCCCGCGCTTTGGGCGATTTCGCAAACCACAAACCTCATACCTACTGGAAAATAATGGCATATCAACAAATATACATGAGTTACAAGTCTTCGTTAACCCCCGGGAGAACGGGGTTTTCGACGGTTGCGCGCTGCGAATCCATGCCCGATGCTCTCGTGGCGGAAGTCGAACGTTTCAGCCAATACGACATAAAAAGCGGAACGGTGTACTCGCACAGGAAAATAGCCGCGGGCGGAAAGAGGTATCATCTACTTACGCGCGTGAAGGACTGCGGTGTAGACTACACGAACCGCAACAACTACATTGCGCATCATTTGATTTTTGGCGAAGGCGAACTTGAATCGGTGTCGGCGACTGCCGCGGACATTCTGATGTCGTTCGGCGACTGGATGGACTCGTTTTGTGGCGAGCCGCGTTTTATCCGCGAGATTCCGGCAAATGCGTTTTGCAAATACAATGTTTCGAGGCTGCCTGCGAGGGCGTGGAAGGCGCGTTTCGGCGACTGCGCGTATGCTGCGGTTTTGGGCAACACTGCGCGGATTCGCGCGGAAGTTTCCGACGCGGGCGAGCTGTTGAAGCTTTATGCAGAATCGCTTTTGATTGCGCAGTTGAAGCACGAAGACTGGGACATTACTTTTACGACGCAGCTTCTGCCCTCGGACAAAGCCGCCGACTTTGCGTGGGTGGCGAGCGCGTCGCTGGGGGCGCAGGGCGCGGTTGTGGATATGTGCGCGAACACTGTGCGCTTTCTGCCGACGGGGCGGGCGGCGGAATATGCGTGTTCGGGCGTGAAGACGAATGCGGAAAAATACAATCTGAAAGTCTCGAATTCGATTGCCGAAAGAAGCAGGAATTTCAGGGTTATGCCGTCGTTGGAGACGTCGTATACGCCCGTGTATGTCGGGGCCGCGGTCGGAGTCGTTTTGATTGCGGTTGCGGTGGCGTTTTTGATGCTGACGGAGAATCCCGTTTCGCGCCGTATTGTTAAAAATCATTCGGTGTCGGGCGGCGACAATCCGGCTGCGGTCGCGGTAGCTTCGGACGGCGCGGGCGCGGCATCGGGCGCGGCAGGGGTTGTTTCTGTCAAGAAAATGACGCTTTCCGAGGCGTTGGCGGAGGCGCGGGCCAAGATTGACTCGGGCGATTTTGCGGGGGCTATGGCTTTCTGGAACTCGCAGAAGTTTGCGGCGCAGAATCCCGAATTTGCGGCGCAGCTTTTGGAAGACATTGCGGCAAAGATTAAATCCATGACGCGCTACTGCGAAAATGTCGCGCTGAACGAATCGTCGACGGACCACGAAAAAAAGCGGGCGGGGGCGTATTTGCAGGCTCTCGAAAAGGCGGGGGCGTTTATGTCGAAGCGCGACGCCGACCGTCTGGCGCAGAAGGTTGCGGAACTTGGACGTCAAATAAAATCTGGGAAATGACAATAAAAGATTTGGGTTTGTATATTGCCGAGCTTGCCTCTGCGGATGCGGGCGGGGGCGAGTTCGCCGTCCGTGTTGCGGCGGTATTGTATGCGGGGCAATGTCTGCGCGTGGAGGAATTGCTTGAACACTGCGCGGCTTTGGCGCGGTCGGGGCGTGCGGGCAATGCGCTGGAATTTGCGGCGGACACGCGGGTGTCGGAAGACGCAAAGGCTTTGGGGGCGTCGGAATTTATGTTGTGGCGGGCGCGCTGCGCGGCGTCGGGTTTGCTATTGCCGCCCGAGTTGGACGCGGACGCGCTCGCGATGGCGGAATCGCTTTTTGCACATCCGATTCAGGACTCGCACCCGCTTTTCAGGGACTACCGCAGGGCCATGCGTCTGCACGAGCCCGAGAAGGCGTTGTTGTCGCTTGCCGCCATTGCGAGGACGAACTCGGCGGACGCGAAGATTGTCGCGGAATACTCGCGGCTTGAAAATGCAGTTGCGGTGCGGTTGCGCGGGCGGCTTTCGGAGCTTTTGGCGGCGGACAAGCCCGACATTGCCGAGGTTGGGCGGATTTGCGAATTTTTGCAAATGCGCGGCGACGGTGTGGAGGATTCGCCAGAATTTACGGCGGCGCGGAAGTTGCTTGAAGAAAGCAGCGCGGACGCGGAGTCGGTTGTTGCGCGGTTGCGCGCGATTGGCAAAATTTCGGAAGACACGCTTGATGAAGCCGCGGCGTTGCTTGGCAGTCTTGCGTTCGGTGGCGGCATGGCGCGTTTGTCGGAAGGCGACGCGGCGTTTGTCGGCGGAGTTTTAGACGGTGTTGAGACGTTGTGGCGCGAAAGGCTCGGGCGCGAGAAGTCGCGTCGGGCGGCGGTTGAAGTGGCGCGGAAGCTGGGCGAGGTTGCGGCTGAGAATCCTCGCGGGAAGCGGCTCTCGGAGGCGGTTGCGGAGCTTAAAAAGCTTCGGGCGAAAACGCGCGGCGTTTTGGCGGAATCGACTGCGAAGATTTTGAATGCGGAGATTTCGAAACTCGGCCGCCGTCTGCTTTGCCGACGCGTATGGCGCGGCTTTGCGGGCTGCACGGCTTTGGCGTGTGCCGGCGTTGCGGCGTATTTTGCGTTTGATTTTGCCGAATCGGCGTTGGACGACAAGGGGTTTAACAACGCGCTCAACGAGCTTGCGCTTGTTGACAATCCGGAATTTGCGTGCGAAACCGCCGAAAAAATCGCGGCGCGTTATGCGGTTCAGCTTGCCGATACCGCGAACAATGCGCGGTTTATGCGTCTGCGTGAAAAGGCGCAAGCCGATTTTGCAGCGGTCAAGCGGCTGCGCGGTTTGTTGGATTTTGCCGAAACCCTCGACTTCGAAAAGGCTTCGACGCTCGAATGTGCACGGGCATCGGAGGCGGTCGCGACGGTCGCGGACGAGTTGTTTACGCTTCCGCTTGCGGTTCAACCGCAGATTAAGGCTCGGCTCGACAGGGTTGCGCCCGCGGTTTCCGAAAAAATCGAGGCACGGAAGATGGCTCGTTCGCAAAAACTGCGCGCGCTGCTTGCGGAATATGAGGCGATTTTGGGCGAATACGAGGCTTTCGGCGGGTCGCCCGAAGAGTTGGACAAGCGAGAGAAGGTTTTGGTTGAGCGGTTGCGCGGCTTCTTCGAAGAACCTGTGAAAATGTTCAGGGCACACCAGATTGATGTGGACAATTTCAACTCGATTTCGTCGAGCATTAGCGATGCGCGGTCGCGCTATATGGGTTTTGACAGCCAGCGCAGGTCGCTTTTGGCGTCGAAGAGTTTTGCTGAATATTCGGCGGCTGCGAAGCTGTTGCGTTCGAATGCTTTTGTGCCCGCAGACTTCTATAAAAAGCTTTCGAAAATTTGTGCGCAGGAAGCGAAAATGAAGCTGGGGCAGAGTCTGCTGTTTTGCGCCGAGCCGACTGCCGTCGAATTTGCGGGGCGGGCGGGCGATTTTTCCCGCGCGGACTTGAAGCTGCCACGGTTGTTGTCGGACGTGTATGTCTATACGCGCGAAGGCGGCGGTGTGGTGCACTCGCTGGGGGCTGCCGTCGAGCGCGAAAACCGCTGGCCTGCGGGTGTGGAGACGATGCAGAGAATCGACGGGATTTTCGAAAACGGAAAGGTTTCGGGAATGCTGTTCAGGCGGCACGAGATTTTCGGGCAGAAGCCGACGGGCGAAAAGTTGACGGGAGGCGCGCTTGCGGACGAATCGCTTTTTGCGCGGGAAGTCGCGCGGGTGGCGGCGCGGGAAAGTCTGCTGGCGGCTCTCGAATTTTCGGAATCGGGCAAGTGCAGTGCGGTATTTAAAATGCTTTTGCAAAAATGCATTTTCGAGGCCATGCGCGCCGACCCCGTTTACAGCGGGCTTCTTTATTCCAAAAGCGCGCTTGAACGCGAAGCCGCGGTTGCCAAGTATTCACGCGGGGTTAGGAGCGATGCGTGGATTTTCGACAACGCGACGCGGGAGGATTTGATTTCGCGCGAGGTTTATGCGAAGCCGCTTGCGGACTTGAAGCGCGAGGCTCGGGTTTGTCTGAATGCGCTTGCGGATATCGAAAAGAATCCTCTTAAAATGGTCGGCGTCGTTTCGGAATCGGGGGCGAAGGTTGTGTTTGCCCCGTCGAACGGCGCGGTTTGGGCGGTCGACAAAAACGGAGTTTTCCGCAAGATGGCGGACTCGGTGGAGTCGCTTGCTGGTGCTGCCGAACTGTCGCCGATTTTTGCCGAAACGAAATCGACGAAAGCCATTCTTATGGATGCCCAAGCGAAAGCCGACAAGTAGGGCTTGGCTGAGGTGTGGAGGCTGCCGTGGGTGGGTCGCCCGTCTGAGGGGGGACGCTGCGTGTTCGGTCTGCGGGGCGCGCTTCGTCTGCGGTTTATTCGAAACAAATTCAAAAAATGGCGAAAATAAAATATTGCGAAACTGCGGTAGCGGCGTTTTTATATTTGCGTGAATAAGAATCGGAAAGTTTTGTTTGTTGTGAACACCCAGAAACCCCGCGCGGGGGTTATTGCGCAGCGTCTGGCGGCAATGGCGCGCGCGGGAGGACTCGACACCGAGATTTCGACGCAGTATCCGACGCCCGAGGAATCTTTTAAAGGCGCGGACAGCTGTTGCGTTATCGGCGGCGACGGGACGATTCTTTCGTGTGCGACGATGTTGGCGAAATACAGTGTGCCCGTCTTCGGCATAAATCTGGGCAAGCTCGGTTTTTTGGCGACGTACTCGGACGAAATCGACAGCGAGCTTTTTTTGCTTCTGGCTCGGGGCGAAGGCAAGATTTTCGAACGCGCGATGTTGCAGACGAGCTATGAGCGGAAGAACTATCTTGCGCTGAACGACTTTGTGTTGAAGGATTCGCGCATAAACGGAATTTCGACGTTCCGCATTTATGCCGACAACGAATTCATTGCCGAATATGTCGGCGACGGGCTGATTTTCTCGACGCCGACGGGTTCGACTGCCTACAACCTGTCGGCGGGCGGCCCGATTATCCACCCGAAATCGCGCACGTTTGTAATGACGCCTATTTGCCCGCACACGCTCTCAAACAGGAGTCTTGTTTTGAGTTACGGGACGCTTGTGCGTCTGTTGTGTGTCAGCGGCGAGAGCGCGCTGATTGCCGACGGGGTTCAGGTGGCGACGATGGTAAAGGGATCGGAACTCGAACTTTATATGCCCCCGTGCACTGTCAAGTTTATGCGCCGCCGCGGGCACTCGCACTTCGGTATTTTGCGCAGCAAACTCGGTTGGGCCGACGACCCGCGCGAAATAGAAACCAAGAACAGGGAGTGCGGCAGGCGGTAATGAACGCGGAAAAACAGTCGCGTTCGGATTTTGCGGCGTATTGCGCGGCGGTGTTCTTTATTGTGGCGTTTTTGCTGACGAATGTTTTGGGGCGCATTTTGACGGGCGTTGCGGAATGCGGCGGCTTGGGCGGGCTTTGGCTCGCTGCGGGTTCGGTCGGGTTCTGGCGCGAGCCCGCGACGGTGTCGGCGGCGGTCGACGCGGTTTTGGCGGCGTTGTTTCTTACGCGGTTTAAGCCTTTCGAATTTTTCCAGATGAAGGCGTTTGTATGCGCGGGATTTTTCGGGTATGCGGCGTATTGTGCGGGGGCGTCGGGCGCGGTTTTGGGTGCCGTCGTTTCGGCATGGGGGTGTGCGGCGTTGCTTGCGCGCCGCTGGAATGTATGGTGTGTTTTGGGGTTGGGCGCGCTTGCGGAATGCGCGGTAGTGTGGTTGATTTATATCAATATGTAATGGATTTTAATTATGGCGGATGAACGTGAAAACGGAAGAAAATCGGTCGCGGCGGGCGTGAGAAATTTTATGTCCGACTTGTGGACGGTGCCGGCTGCGGGCGAGAAGTCGGCGCGGCGGGCGCTGATTGTGGCGGTGCGCATTATTGTGGCGATTGCCACGGGCATTGTCAAAAAACGCGTGCTTGTGCAGGCGTCGTCGCTTTCGTATGCGACGCTTTTGGCTGTCGGCCCGATTTTGGCGATTACGATTATGTTCTCGCAGATTTTCTACAAGGACAAGGACGAGACGTTTGTCTACGACAAGATTATGGACGCGGCGACGTTTGTTATGCCCGCGTTCAACGAGATGATTAAGGAAGACTCCGCGGAAGATGTTGCGCAGGCGGCTGTCGGAGAACAGACGGCATCGGGCGCAAAAGTGTCGAATGGCGCGGCTGTGGCGGAAAGCGGGAAGTCGGGTTCGGCGAATGCGAAAGCCGGGCACGGCATAAAGGTGAATCCGCGCATTTACGAGTTTATCGAAAACATTTCGCGCGGCAGTGCAAAGGCGGGGATTTTCGGCGTGATTGCGATGTTGCTTACGTGTCTTCTACTTTTGATAAATATGGAAAACGCCTTCAACTACATTTGGGGCGTGTCGGTGGGGCGCAACTGGCTCAACAGGGTTGTGTTCTATTTTGTGATGATATTTTTCGGGTCGGTGGGCGCGATTTTTTCGGCGGGCTTTTTTGCGACGTCGACGCTTGCGTCTATGTTCGGCGACATTCCCGTTGTCCGCGATTTTCTGCCGTGGCTCAGTTACTGTTTCGGCGTGGCGGTGATGTTGATTGTGCTTTCGTGTTTCTACAAGTTCATTCCTTCGGCAAAGGTCGAATGGAGGGCGGCTCTGGTGGGGGCGTTGGTCGTGACGGTGCTGCTGCTTTTGAACAACAAGGGATCGTTCCTCTATATTTCATACATTGCAAAGCAGCAGAGTTTTTACGGGTATTTGGCGATTGTGGCGGTTGTGATGTTCAGCCTTTACATATTTTGGACGCTTTTGCTTTCGGGCGGAATGATTGCGTATGCGGTGCAGTTTGTCGGGTTTTTCGACGATGATCAGGCGTGGAACAAGATTGGTTCGCGGGCAAAGCGCATGTGCGCGCTGGCGGTGTTCAGCGAAGTGTCGAAGGATTTTTGCTCGCGCGGGCGCGGCTCGTGCGATTTGGACTCGATTTCGAACAAGTTGAAGCTGCCGAAGGTTGTGGTCTCAATGTGCGTGAAATGGCTTGTTCAAAAGGACTTGGTTTGCTGGGTGGATTCGCCCGACGGCAATTCGATTCTGATTAAACCCTCCGTTTCGCCCGACTCGATTACGGTTGCGGAGTTCTTCGAAATGCTGGAAGAAAACGGCGGCGACAGGTCGGTTGTGGAGCGGCTTTCGGGCTATGAAAGTTCGGTAAGGGCGACGCTCTCGGCGATTGCGGATATGTCCGACCACGAAATTTTGGGCAAAAAAATCAAAGATATAATGTATTAAAATGGATATTTTTGAATTCAGAAACGAGTATTTAAAAGGCGGTCTTGAACGCTCGCAGCTTGACGAAAATCCGTTTGCGCAATTCGGGGAATGGTTCAACCACGCGGTCGAATGCAAGGTGAAAGAGCCGAATGCAATGGCGGTTTCGACGGTGTCGGCGGCGGGTGCGCCGTCGAGCAGGGTCGTTTTGTTGAAGTCGTGGGACGAGCGCGGTTTTGTGTTTTTTACCAACTACAAGAGCCAGAAAGCCCGCGAGCTTGAAGCGAACCCCAATGTTTGCGCACTTTTTGCGTGGTTCGACTTGGAGCGTCAGCTGCGCATTGAAGGGGTGGCGGAGAGGATTTCGACGGCGGAGAGTTTGCGCTACTTTTTGTCGAGGCCGCTGGGCAGCAGGCTGGGGGCGTGGGTTTCGCACCAGAGCTCGATAATTTCGTCGCGCTCGCTTTTGGAAATGCAATTCCAAAAAATGAAGGAAAAGTTTTCCAACGGCGAAGTTCCTTTGCCCGATTTTTGGGGCGGCATAAGGATTGTTCCGCGCCGTTTCGAATTTTGGCAGGGGCGCGAAAACAGGCTTCACGACAGGTTCGCGTATGACAAAAAAACTGCTGCGGACGGGAATGCCGTCTGGGAGATTTCGCGTTTGCAGCCGTAGGCGGACGGTTCTGAAATAGCCCAAAAAAAACGCAAGGCAACTGTTTTTGATGCCTTGCGTTTTTTTTGTGTTTGGGGGCAAAAGTTATTGCCGATTTTTGAGTGCGGAGGCTAATTTTTTATTTCCGAGCTGGGAACGGTTGTTTGTGTTGTCGGGAAATTCGGAATGCGCGAAGTAAACCAAGCGCGCCATTTTTCGGGCGATTTGAGCACCGAATCGGTCTTGCATTTCGACGAGCTTATGCGGTTGCCGTCGTGGTTCGAGACGATCATGAGTTCTTCGCCCTTGCGGTAGAGGTATATCAGCGGAAGACCTAGCTGTTTTTTGTTTTTGCGGGCGACCGTTTTTTTTGTCTTCATTGCGGCGGCAAATTCGGCGATATCCTTGGGGTTTGTGGACTCGAAAAGCGGGATGCGTTCGAGGAGGTTGCCGCGTTTTTCGACGGTGTAGACTTTGATGGCGTCCGCCTTTCGCGCCAAGTCGGCGGTTTTTGTCCACTCGCTTATCGAAAACAGGTATCGGGCGGCGAAAGCCAATGCCGCCGCCAGAAAGAGATAGAGAACGTATTTCATAATGTTAGTTATTTGAAAATAGGTGGTAAGGGGATAATCGTTTTTTACTTTTTTATTGCAAGGCAAATATTGCTTTTTTTTACAAAAAACCGCGATTCGATTTTGTCGAAAGGCGGCTTTTTGCGGTTGCTGTTTAGTAGGATTTTGCGAAAACCGCGCGGTATTTGGCGTCTTTGCCCGTGAAGATGCACTTGCCCTCGGGGGTGTTGCCTTCGAGCGGAATGCATCGGACCGTGACTTTGAGGTCTTTGCGCAGGGTGTCCTCGACTTCCGCCGAGCCGTCGTAATCGGCGATTGCAAAGCCGCCGTGGATTTCGGGCTTCTTTTCGTTCTTCGGGGTGAAGTATGCGTAGAAGTCGTCCTTCGACGAAATTTTGACGGTGTTGGCGTCGCGGTATGCGCGGGCGCGTTCGAGTAGGTTGTCCTGTATTGTCTGCAAAGTTTTGGCGATGTCGGCGACGAACTCGGCGCGGGGCAGGGACTGTTTTTCGTCGGTGTCGCGGCGGGCGACGAAGAGGGCGTTGTTTGCTATGTCGCGCGGGCCGACTTCGACGCGCAGGGGCACGCCTTTTTTTATCCAGCTCCAAGTTTTCTCGCCGCCGCGAATGTCGCGGGCGTCGATTTGGACGCGGACTTTGCCGCCTGCGTAATCGGAATTTTGGAGTTCGTTTTGCAGGGTTTGGCAATACTGCATTACGCTTTGGCGGTCGGCGTCGTTATGGATTACGGGCAGGATTACGACGTGCAGCGGCGCGAGGCGCGGGGGCAGGACGAGTCCGTTGTCGTCGGAATGGGTCATAATCATTCCGCCGATGAGGCGCGTGGAAGTGCCCCAGCTGGTCGTCCAAGCGTATTCCTCTTTGCCTGCCTCAGAAAGGTATTTAATGTTGCTGGACTTTGCGAAGTTTTGTCCGAGGAAGTGGGAAGTGCCCGCCTGCAAGGCTTTGCGGTCCTGCATCATAGCCTCGATGCAATAGGTGTCGACAGCCCCGGGGAATTTTTCGCCCTCGGTCTTTTTGCCGCAGATTACGGGCATTGCGAGGTAGTTTACGGCGAAGTCTTCGTAGACGCGCAACATTTTGATTGTTTCCTCTTCCGCCTCGGCGCGCGTGGCGTGGGCGGTATGCCCTTCCTGCCAGAGGAATTCGGCGGTGCGCAGGAACAGGCGCGTGCGCATTTCCCAGCGGACTACGTTCGCCCACTGGTTAATCAAGATTGGCAAATCGCGGTAGGAGTGCACCCATTTGGAATACATTTCGCCGATGATTGTTTCGGAGGTGGGGCGGACGATGAGCGGTTCGTCGAGCGGAGACGCTGGCGAGAGTTTGCCGTCGGCGTCGGCTTGCAGGCGCGAATGGGTGACGACTGCGCATTCCTTGGCGAAGCCCTCGACGTGTTCGGCCTCCTTTTGCAGGTAGCTGACGGGAATGAAAAGCGGGAAGTAGGCGTTGGTGTGCCCCGTTGCCTTGAACATTTTGTCCATTTCGCAGTGGATGTTTTCCCAGAGCGAATAGCCCCAAGGCTTGATTACCATACAGCCGCGGACGGGACTGTTTTCCGCCAAATCCGCCGCCTTGATTACTTGCTGATACCACTCGGGGTAATCCTGCTGTCTTGTGGGTTCGATTGCTGTGCGTTTTTCTTTTGCCATTTTTTTATGTGTTTAATTTTAAAGTTTTGTTTGGTGGATTTTTTTATTTTTTGTAGGGGCGTCGGGGTATTGTCGGGCTTGTGCGCGGTGTGTGAGGAGGATAGTTTAGGCGTGTTTTGCAGCGGCGAGCACTTTCTTTGTGTTAAAGGCAACTATGCGTTTGCCCTCGTAATCGGAATCCGAGAAAAATTCGCGCAAGTCGAACTCGGCGTCGGGCAGGATTTTTTTCGAGACGAGTTCGGGTTCGAGCTCTCCGCCCTTGAAATAGACCACGCCGTTTGGCAGGTTGCCGTTGTGCCCGATTTTCAGGCGTTTTTTTACGAAGCCGAAGAACAGCGGCAGGGCGCAGACCGACCTGCCCGTGGCGTAGTCGAACTCGGACTTGAATTCTTCGATACGCGTGTTGCGGGCTTCGGCGTTGTCGAGTTTGAGCTCGCGGATAAAGTCGGAAATCATTCTGATTTTTTTGCCGACGCCGTCGAACATAAACACGTTTGCCTGCGGGTAGAGGATTGCCTCGACTATGCCGGGAAGCCCGCCGCCCGTGCCGACGTCGGCTATGCGCGCGCCCGCGTCGGGAGTGAGGAATTTCGAGATTGCCGCGCAGAATGCGATGTGGCGGTATTCGAGCGCGTCGGTATCCTTGCGCGAAAGCAGGTTGACTTTCGCGTTAGCCTCGCGCAAGAGCGCGGCGTAATGCGCGAGCTTTTCGCGCGTGGGGGCGTCGAACTCGAATTTGGCGAACGGGTCTGACATTTTGTCGGGGCGGTGTGTTAGAAAATTTCGTCCGCCTTGAAGAAGCGTTCGATTTCCGCCTGCGCGTTTTCGACGCTGTCGGAGGCGTGGGCGATGTTTTCGCGCGTGTCTGTGCCGAAATCGCCGCGGATTGTGCCTGCGGGGGCTTCGAGCGAATTTGTGCAACCCAGAATTTTGCGCACTTTAAGCACGGCGTTGTCGCCCTCCAAAACCGCCATCACGACGGGTTTGCGCTGCATAAACTTTACAAGCGGCGGGTAGTAGGGCTTGTCGGCGATGTGCGCGTAATGTTTGCGCAGTATGGCTTCGTCGAGCTGCGTCATTTTGCACGCGGCAAGTTCCAGCCCAGCCTTGAAAAACCTGTCCAAGACTTCGGGGATAAGGTGTTTTTCGATGCAGTCGGGTTTGAGTATTATGAATGTTCTTTCTTTCATTATCCGCCTTTATAAATTAACGGTCTGTTTGTTCAATTATTTTTTCGGGCGGGAGGGCTTTTTTTTATGCGTAAAAAATTTGTTGCATAAACGCGGAGTATTTGGATTATCGTGGTGTTATGAAAAATAGAAGAGGTTTTTCGATTTTCGAAGTCGCGGCGGTGCTCGTTATTGTCGGGCTTTTGGTTGCGGTGTTTTTGCCCGCGTCGGTAAAGGTGCGCGAGAAGGCCGCAAACGATATGATTAACACGAATCTGAATGTTTTGGTGACGACGGCGCGCTCGTATTTGGGCGAGCGCAATCTGCCGAAAATCGGCTACAAAACGCTTGTGGGCGAGAAAATCATCAAGCCGCTCGTGCCTGTGAAAGGCGAATCGTATGAAGACATTGTCGTAAACGCAAACGGCGGCACGATTACTTTGAAAATTCCCAACTCGCAGGAGCAGGTCGAGTTTACCTACTGAAAATCGAGGTCGGCGAGGTTCGTTTTTTACGGGGACATTCCGCTTTATGCGGAATGTTTTTTTGTTTTTGCGCTGTCGGCGGTGTGGCGTGTTGTGTTTTGCGTTTTAGCGGTGTTGTCGCGCGCGGATGCGCAGTTTTTTGACGGGCGTTTTTTGTTGATTGGCGAAGCCGCTTTTAGTAGGATTACCGTGATGAAAGTTTTACACTACATTTGCGCTTCGGGAATTAGCGGGGATATGAATTTGGCGGCTCTTGTCGATTTGGGAGTTGACGCCGAAAAGCTTGTAGCGGAGCTCGGCAAGCTGGGGCTTGCGGGCGAATGGAATCTGTCTTTTATGAAAGCGCAGAAGTGCGGAATTTGGGGGACTCGGGCGGTCGCGGACTGTTGCGGCGGAACTTCCGACTGCGACGGAAGTCGTCACGAACACGGGCACGGGCGCGGCGCGGAGCACACCCACTGTTGCGCGAATGGTGTTCACGAACACGGGCACGGTCAGGAACACGGGCACGGGCATATTCACGAAGGAGAATGTTGTGGGCATACGCACGAAGCGGGGCACGAACACGGACATTCGGAGGGCAAACACGCCCACGCGCACGGGCGCAGTTTTGCGCAGATTCGGGATTTGATTTTGTCGAGCGGGCTGAGCGGTTTTGTCAAGCGCAGGTCGGTCGGCGTATTTCGCCGGCTTGCGGAGGCGGAGGCGCGGATTCACAACAAGGATGTTGACGATGTGCATTTTCATGAAGTCGGCGCGGTCGATTCTATTATCGACATTGTAGGCGGCGCGGTGTGTTTGGAGCTGCTGGGGGTCGAGAAAATTACGGTCGGATGTGTGGAGCTCGGCGGCGGGGTTGTGCGCTGCGCACACGGGGTTATGCCCGTGCCCGCGCCCGCGACGGCGGTGTTGGCGCAGGGTTTTGAGTGCTCGCTCGGCGGCGTTATGCACGAGGCCACGACGCCGACGGGAATGGCGTTTTTGGCGGAGTTCGCGGGCGGGTCTTCGCGGCTTGCGGGGCGCGTTGTCGGGCGCGGGATAGGTGTCGGGCAGCGCGACTGCGCGGAGCGGGCGAATGTCTTGCAGGTGCTTTTATGCGAATGCGGCGAGGCGGAAGTTTCGTCCGAAAAAACGTGTCCGACTGTTGGGGAGAAGGTCGCGCTTTTGGAGGCGAACATCGACGATATGACGCCCGAAGATGTCGCGTTTTTATGCGGGCGGCTTTTCGAGTCGGGCTGTTTGGACGTTTGGACGGAGGGAATTGTGATGAAGAAGTCGCGCGCGGCGGTCAAAGTATGCGCGTTGGCAAGGCCCGAAAATGCGGAGGCTGCCGAAGCGGCGTTTTTTGCGGACTCGACGACGCTCGGGGTGCGGAGGTCTTTTATTTTGCGCGCCGTGGCGGAGCGCGAGGTTGTCGGGTTCAAGTCGGGTTTCGGCGATGTGCGCATGAAGCGTTCGAAGGTTTCGGGGCGCGCGAAGCTCGAATTCGAGGACGCCGCGCGGATTGCGCGCGAAACGGGAATGCCGATTATGTCGGTCAAAAAATCTGTCGAAAATGAATTCGAAAATACGAAACTTTGAGGCGTTGGTGCGCAGGTTCGGGCGCGTTGCGGTGTGCCTTTCGGGCGGCGTCGACAGTTCGGTTTTGCTGGCGTATTGCGTGCGGCTTTTGGGCTCGGGCAATGTTTTGGCGGTGCTCGGCACGGCGCGGTATATGATTTCGTCGGAACTCGATTTCGCGCGGACTGTGGCGGCGCGGTTCGGCGCGGAATGCGCGGTCGCGGACGTTTCGGTTGCGGAGATTACGGATTCGAACCCCGTCGACAGATGCTATATTTGCAAGCGGGCGATTTTTTCCGCCGCCTGCTCGATTGCCGCGCGGCGCGGGATTGCGGCGGTTTTGGACGGTTCGAACTACGACGATTTGCGCGAGAGCAGGCTCGGAATGCGGGCGAAGGACGAATGCGGGGTTCGCAGCCCGTTTATGGAGTGCGGCATAACGAAGGCGGAGATTCGCGCGTTGGCGGCGGAAGTGGGTGTCGGCGAATGCGCGGAGAAGATGTCGGCGACGTGTTTGATGACGCGTTTTGAATGCAACCGCGCGGTGTCGGATGCCGACTTGCGGCGCGTGGCGGCGGTCGAGGATTTTCTGCGCGGAGAGGGCTTTGCGCTTTGTCGGGCGCGGGACTTCGGCGGGGCGATTGAAATTCAGGTCGCGCCCGAAATGGTCGCGCGGCTGGCGGAAGGCGCGGCGGCGCGTTCGAGGCTCGACGCGTTTATGGCGGCGGAGGGAATTGCGCGGTTCGGGGTTTCGAAAGACGGCTACAAGTTCGGGTGCATGCAGAAAAGCGCGAAGTAGTAAATAGTTTATTTTATCGGATTTTGATTATGAATATTAGGGATATTTTGGAGGGCGTGAAGTCGGGTTCGCTCGGCGTAGACGAGGCGGCGGGGCTGCTTGCGAAGACTTCGGTTGTCGATTTGGGACACACCAAGCTCGACTTCGACAGGCGGGCGCGGACGGGGTTCGGCGAAGTCGTGTTTGCGCAATCGAAGACTGTCGGGCAGGTTGTCGAGATTTTCCGCGCGTTCGAAAGCCGCCGTCAAAATGTTTTGGCTACGCGCGTTTCGGGCGAATGTATGGAGGCGTTGAAGGCGGAATTTGCGGATATAGAATGCTGCGAAATTGCGCGGACTGCCGTGTTGCGGTGCGCTGAAATGCCCGAAAAGCGCGGATTGCTGGCGGTCGTGAGCGCGGGGACGGGCGATATGCCCGTCGCCGAGGAGGCGCGGGTGTGTGCGGAATTTTTCGGCGTGAATGCCGCGGCTTTCTACGACTGTGGAGTTGCGGGGCTGCACAGGCTGCTTATGCATATCGACGAAATCCGAAAGGCGGACTGCGTCGTAGCGGTTGCGGGTATGGAGGGCGCGCTCGCGTCGGTCGTGGCGGGGCTTGTGAAAGTGCCGGTTGTCGCGGTGCCGACCTCGGTCGGCTACGGGGCGAATTTCGGCGGGCTTTCGGCGTTGCTTGCTATGCTCAATTCGTGCGCGAACGGCGTGGGTGTCGTTAATATTGACAACGGGTTCGGGGCGGCGTATAATGCGGCTCTAATAATTAAAGGCAGGAACGATTAAGCGAGAATATAGGGAGGTTTGTTTATGAGAGGAAAGTTTTTTTCGAAATTTTGTGCGGTTGCCGCGGTTTTGGCGTGTGCCGCCGCGGTGTGTTTTGCGGACGAAAAGCCGCGTTTCGGCGCGTGCGCCCACCCCGTGAGAGCCCACGAGTTCCCGATTCACGAGCCAATGCTTGACGGGTATCGCGACTGCGGGCTTAAAATTTTGCGCACCGATATGGACTGGCCGGCGATTGAGCGCAACGGAACGTATTCTTTCGAAAAGTTCGACAAGGTATTCGACTATTCGCTGAGTCGGGGCGTGTCGGTTTTGGGCATTATCACGGGGCGGCTAAACGGCAGCGAAGACGCGTTTACCGCCACGGAAAAGTGGGCGAAATACATTTCGGCGACTGTCGCGCACTTCAAGGGGCGCGTCGAAGACTGGGAGATTATAAACGAAGTCGACTGGGGAGGCTGGATTAAAAAATTCAAGGGCGACGTTCCGAAGCTCGCCGCCGAATATGCCCGCGTTTTGCGCGCGGCGCACGGCGCGGTCAAGAAGGCGAATCCTTCGGCGCGGGTGTTTTTTAGCGGAGTGGCGCAGATAAAGGGCAAGGCGAAATTCATCGAGGAAGTCTACAAGGCCGACCCGAAGATTGCCGAATGTTTCGATGTGATGAATGTCCACCGCTACTACGGCTACGGCGTGCCCGAAGATTTATTGCGCGACGACCTGACGTATCTGGACGCGCTTATGAAGCAATACGGCGGCGCGAAGCCCGTGTGGCTTACTGAGACGGGCTGCAATTCCGCGCCCGTGCAGAAGACCGCCGCCGACATTGTGAGAATGTCGCTCGAAAGGCTCGGGATAAAAATCGACGGGCTGGAGCTTGCGGTTATCCGCGACCCCGCGTTCAACTGTTCGACGGACATGATTCTCGATTGGCCCCATCAAGTGTTTCCCGAAATCAAGAAATTCAAGACGATAAAATTTTCGGATTTCGAAAATCTCGACCCGAACAAAACGAAGGCGATTTTGCTGCCGCCGATGTCTCTGTTTGCGCAGGAGCACGTCGACAAGTTGCGCACTTATGTGGCGATGGGCGGTACGATTGTCTCAATCGGCGGGACTCCCGCGTGCGTGAGCCAGATTGCGGACGAAAACGGCCACTACAAACACCAGTATTTCGGCGGGGACGCGTTCCGCGTGGCTGTGCGGGCGTCGTGGCGTATGCGCGAGAAGAATCCCGACTTCCCGAAATATTTCGAGACGCGCGATTTGGTCGCCGAGAAGGGATTCGAGGCTCTCAAAACCGAAGGGGCGTTTTCGTCGGACACGCTTTTGCTCGACAAGCTCGACAAGCAGGACAAGTTCATTCCGATTATGGGCGCGAAGTTCGGCGGCAAAGTTTATCCGCTGGCGGGCATTGTAAAATACGGCGGGGATATGTCGGGCAATTTGATTATGATTTCCTCGCGGGTGAATTCGAACGGCTCGGAAAAATATCAGGCGGCGTTGCTGCCGCGGTATGTCATTGCGGCGTTGGCAAACGGGGTCGATGTCGTGCTGAATTACAGCTACCACTCCAACGGGCTGTATCCCGACGCGGAGGGGCACTTCGGGATAACGCGCTACGATTTAAGCCGCAAGCCCGCGTGGCATTCCTACAAGCTCGTTGCCGAGCTTTTGGGCGCGAAGGCGAAACCCGAGCTTAAAATAGACGGCAATGTGGCGGTTGCGCAATGGGTTCGCGCCGAAGACGGTTTGAAAGTGAAGGCAATTTGGAAGCTTTGCGAAGTGGAGGAAATCACCGTCGCGGTCAAGACCGACAAAGTTCCGCAGCGGATTGTGACGCGTTCGGGCAAGGACAAAAAACTTCCGAAATCGTCCGAATTCGAGCTGAAACTTTCGTTTGCGCCGACGTATATTTTCGGGGTCGGCAAACTCGAATACAAGGTGGTGTCGGCGTCGTCGGCGAAAGAGAAGGCGTCGCGATAATCGCGGTTGTCGCGCCCCGAATTTTTGCTGGGCGGGCGCAACGGCGCGAAACTTTTCCGTCTTTGCGCGTTTATTTGGAATAATCAATTTTTATGGGAATAAAATATGGAACAATATTATTCTGAATTGGGGCTGATGGCCTCGGCTGCGATGTTGGGGGCTTTCCATACGCTGATTGGCCCCGACCACTATCTGCCGTTTGTGGCGTTGGCGAAATGTCGCAAATGGGGGATTTCTAAAACGATGCTTACCACGTTTATTTGCGGACTGGGACACACGATGTCTTCGATTGTTATCGGGTGTGTGGGCATCTTTATCGGTATGGGTGTCGGGGCTGTCGAACGCAGCGCGGAGGTGTTGCAATCGATAGACGGCAGCCGCGCGGATATTGTGAAATGGCTATTTCTGGGCTTTGCGCTTGCGTATATGATTTACGGCGTCAAGCGCGGGTTGTCGAATTCGGCGCATATGCACAGGCATTTTGACGGAACGGTTCACTGCCACGGAACCGACGGCGAAGTATCGGGTTGCGGTTGCGGAGGCGAAGACGCGCCGCTTGTCCAACATTCGCACTCCGCGCCGATGTCGAATTCGGCGAACTTCTGGGTGCTGTTCATTTTGTTCGTGCTCGGGCCGTGCGAGATTCTGATTCCGCTTGTAATGTATCCAGCCTCGCGCGGCGACTGGTTCGGGGTGCTCGGAATTTCGTTTACGTTTTCGTTTGCGACGATTTTTACGATGATGGCATTAGTGTTCGCGCTGATGAAGGGCATGTCGAAGATTAACATCAAGACGAAATTTTTCGAAAAATGGAATTGCGCCATTACGGGATTTGTGTTCTTCTGTTGCGCGTTGTTAATGTTTATAGGTTTGTGATATGAAAAATTATTTATTTAGAGCTGTCGCTGTTTTTATCGCAGTTTTCGCGCTGGCTGGATGCGAAAAAAAAGTCGGGGAGGTGAAGTCGGATATTCCCGCCGAAGTTTCCGCCAAGATTGAGGCGGCGGCAAAGCGCAATTTTCCGTCGAATCCGCAGCTTGCAAAGCACTGGTCGGAAAAGCAGGTTGCCGCCTACAAGGAGTTCTCGTCTTTCGTGCCGTCGATTCCCGTCGAGGAATATTCGAAGATTGTGCGCTATGCGCAGTCGATTGCGGGCGACGACTATGTCGCGCTAAACTCCGAAATCGGCGAGATGGTGCGCGAGGCTGAACTGCTGAAATCGCGCACGGGCTCACTTTCCGCCGACGAACATGCGTTCATAAAGGGACTTTTCGACGACGAAAACGTTATGGAATACCGCGCCGCTATGCGTTCGGCCATCGAGTGGTCGGGGGTTTTCGAGGATATGCGCTATTTGCAGAAGCGTTTCGACGAAAAGGATTTCGACGCGCTGAAAAAATCGTATATGGAAACGTTGCGCCGCTCGCCCGAGACGGTTATGTCCAAGTTTTACGCCCAAAGCAGGGCGCGGGATTTTGTGGCGAACTTCACTTACCGCACTGTTCCGCCCGCCGAGATGGCGAATGTAAAGGCTCGGTTTGCAGAAAAGCATCCGGCCGACTTTGTGGCGCAAAAGCGCGAGATTGAAAAATACAACTGGCACAAGCTTGGCGAGGAACTCGCACAGGCGAAGCTGCCGAAAGCCGAGCCGAATCCGAATCAGACCAAGGCCGCCCAGATTTTCAGGGACTGTGTGTTCACGAAGCGCGGCGAAGGCGACGATATCGACGTCGCGGTTTTGGTGAAGCTTCAAGGCAAGACTGCGATTCTTTGCTCGAAGAATTTCATTCCGCAGAAAATGCCCGTTGTTTTCGGAAATAGCAGGGGGCGTATTGTGTGCTCGCGCGCGATGATTTCGGAAGACTATCCGATTATCGCGCTCTTCCCCGACGAGGAGCCGAAGATGTTCGAGCCCATCGAAGTGATTTCGGCGGCGGAATCTGCGAACATCGACAAGAAGGATTTGTATATGATTGCGCCCAACAGGGGCGGCTTTATGGGCAAGGGTTTGCGCGTGTTCTCGGAGGATTCGCAATTCCTGAACCTCGCGGAGGCGGACGCCCCGCAGACTACGCGCTCGGTGACGGTGAAGGCTCTCGACCGCAAGGCCGAAAAGATTATGATAAACATTTTGGACAAGTATTCGGTGGGCGAAAACGCGCTGGTTTTCGAGCCGAAGTCGCGCAAGCTGGTGTCGCTGGCGTTGCGCTATTACTCATACGGAATGATTGATATGGGCGGGCGCACGGGCAACGTCTTGGGGCACGAAAAAATGCAGATTCCCGACTTTGTGAGCTTTGTGCGCCAATTCGACGGCTCGGTGGGCGCGACCGCGTATGCGCCGACAAGTTCGGTGCGCTTTGTGCGTCTGACGGCTCTGACGCGCTGGTCGAAGCTCGATGTGGCGAAGTTTTGGCAGCAAAAGAATCTAATCCGCAAATACACCGATACGAACAACGACTATTTGAAGTTCCTTATCCGCGGCAATTATGGCGACGCGTTGCGTTCGGCGCGGATTTCGCGCATTGCGCAGAAATACAAAAACGACTTCGAAACGCGCAGTCTTTCGCGCGACTCGTTCGAGCGCAGGTATGAGTCGTTCATCATCGAAATTTTGCATTCGATGCGCACGGATATGTACAAGATGGGAGACATCTCGCTAAATTCGAAAAACGTGTATTCGATATACCGCGGAGAGCTTCAATACCAGATTGCGTTGCGCGAATCGATGTACAACTATATGAAAGAGTATATCAAGGACGGCAACATTACGGCGTTTATCGACAACGGTTTGGGCATAAGGGGCGACAACGCCGCGGGCACTGTAAATAATGTCACACGCGGTGGCGTCAAACGCGGAAATACGGTAAATTCGCTCAAATAAGTTTTGACAGCAAACGCCGTATTGATACAATGATTCTTGTTTTTTTTATGAGAATAGCATTACTAAGTCTTATCTGCGCGGTTTTCGCGTCTGCGGTGTCGGCGGCGTCATTCAACGTGAAAGTCGAAACGTATGTCGGTGGAAAGTTGGAGGATAAATTTTTCTTTGTTGTCGAAGAAGGAACGCCGCAAGTCAAGGGTTTTGACGGGAAATATCTGGCGAAACGCTTTCTGGCAAAGGGTTTTTTGCTGAGCACTTATGCCGAATTTAACGACATTAAGGCGGCTCGGGAGAAAATGAAACAGCGCGAGTCGAAGACGTTTCAGCAGCGTCTTGTGGAGGAGCTGATGCACGTGCGCGACTTGTCGGCTACGGAGGAGCGCAGGCAGGCGGCTATCGGCGACGCTGCGGCGTTGCTTAAAAAGCGTCTGGCGGAGCTTGAAAAGATCGAGGCATTGGCATCGTCGGGTTCTTCCGCCGCGGCGAAGGCGAAATTCGCCGAATACGAAAAGTCGTTTATGCCGTCGGAGCAGGACATTTTGGATAAAAAGCGTCTGGCGCGGGCGAACAAAATCAAGTATCTCGACTACGAGGAATACGATGTGGGTTCGTATTGCAGAATGGAGGTTTTGAAGGTTTTGAACTCGAACTCAGTGCGCTTCAATATATCATACGCGTATTCGCGGTTGCTTTCCATGCAGTATCACGACGGCGCGAACACGGACAATTCTATTACGAAGTATCCTGTTTTCGAGACGTTCGAACGGCTCGGCACGAAGGCGAAAATTACACTCGGCAAGCCCTATTGCATTCAGTTTACGCGCCCGTCTTCGGTCGAGGAGGCGAAGTCGATAAAGGAAGCGTTATCGCAGACGGCGTTGTTTTCGGGAGGGGATTTGTCGCTTGTGCAGGACGAGAACAATGAGCCTAAGTTGCCCGAACGCCCGAAGGGCAGGCTTGATGCGAAGGGTTCTTACGATAAAATCAAGGCTCAATACGAGCTTGAAGCCTCGCAGACGCTGCGAGCGGTATTTACCGTCACCGCCGCAAGATAGTCTTGCTTTTAAGTTTTTTTGCGGAAATCCGATCTCATGTTTATGGTTTTTTTTACGAAAGGAAGAATATGAAAAAATACAAGTGTAAAGTTTGCGGTTATATTTACGACCCCGAAGTGGGTGACCCCGACAACGGCGTTCCCGCGGGGACGGCGTTTGAGGATTTGCCCGACGATTGGGTGTGCCCGCTCTGTGCCGTCGGCAAGGACGAATTTGAAGAGACGGACGAAGGCTGATTGCCTTTGTCTATTCGGTGTTTTTGTCGCGCGTTTGTTTTATTTGCGCAGTAATCGTGTTTTGTGTCCCGACACCGACACGCTGCGATGAATTTGCGCATACTCTGCGTCGGGGTGTAGTTCTTTGCATGCCGGCGTTTTTTTTTGTTGGCATTTTTATCAATATAGTTTTGTTTTGTCGTAATGATGAAGCCGATTACCGACAATATTTTTTACTGCGGCATTCTCGACAAGGAACGCCGCGTTTTCGACCAGCTTGTGTCGCTTTCGCAAGGCACGAGCTACAACTCGTATCTGGTTAAAGGGACTCGCAAGAATGCGCTTATAGACACGATGTATGCGAAGTTTTGCGACGAATATATGCGCGAAATTACCGCCTCGGGTGTGAAGATTGACGTGATTGTTTCAAACCATGCCGAGCCCGACCACAGTGGCGCGATTCCCGCGCTGTTGGAGCGTTTCCCCGATGCGGTTGTGTTGTGCACCGAAAAGTGCGCGGACAATCTCGTGAATATGTTGCACGTCGACCGTGCGAGGATTTCCGTGGTAAAAGACGGCGATGTGTGCGAGCTCGGCGGCAAGACGCTGCGTTTTATCGCTGCGCCGTGGGTGCACTGGCCCGACACGATGTTCACCTACTGCGAGGAGGACAAGGCGTTGTTTACCTGCGACTTTTTCGGGTCGCACTACACGAATTTCGAGGTTTTTGCCGACAAGTCGGCGGCTTTGGCGGAATCGGCGAAGCGTTATTATGCCGAAATTATGATGCCTTACCGCAATTTCTGCGCGAAGTATTTGTCGAAGGTTTTGGAGATGAATGTCGGTTTTATTTTGCCCTCGCACGGGCCCGTTTACAAGGGCGCGGACATTTCGTTCATCACGGGGCTTTATCAAAAGTGGGTATCGCCCGAGGTGTCGCGCAAGGTTGTGGTGGCGTATGTTTCGATGTATGACAGCTCGAAGTCGATGTCGGAATATGTGGCGCGTAGGCTGCGCGAAAACGGTGTGGAAGTCGCGCTTGTGGACATTATGGAAAGCGACGAAGGCGAGATTGCCGAGCAGCTCATAGACGCTGCGGGGATTGTTTTTGGAACGTCGATGGTTCTTGCCTGTCCGCACCCGAAGACGCCGTATGTGGCAATGCTCGCAAACATTTTACGCGCAAAAATCAAGTTTTATGCCGTGATTGGCTCGTTCGGCTGGGGCGGAAATCTGAGTTCGCTTGTCGATGCGGCGTTCACGTTTATCAAGCCCAAAAAACTGGACAATGTCATTGTCAAAGGGCGTCCGCTTGCCGAAGACTTCGTGAAATTGGACGGGCTTGTTGCCTCAATCCTTTCCTCTTTCTAAAAACGGGTGAGGGCGTGCGCCTCTGGGGCAAAATTTATTTTTATAATGCTGAAAGGTTTTCCCGAGGAAAACCTTTTTTTGATTATTAAATTTGCCCCAGAGGCGCACTCACGGCTAAAAGCCAGTTTGTTCGGGTGGTCTGTGCAAAAGCACTATCCCACCAGCTCACAAACGTGTCTTTTAGCACGCGCCTCACGCGTTTTTCCAGCACCTACGTTAACTCTAAGCCGAAGAAATAATCCAAAAAGTCTTTCCCATTCGGAAAATCCTTTTTCTAACACCTACTTTTATAAAAACGAAACTTCGTTTCGTTTACATTATTTTTTCGGATTAGGATAAACACGGGTGCCGAAAAAAACGCGAGGCTCGAGGCAGAAAACAAGCGAAGCGCGTTTGAGATTTTGCCGAAGGCAAAATACCCCGAGCGTTAGCGAGTGGGCGAGACGGGGCGTAGCCCGCGAGTCAATTCGTGTTTATATTTTTAGAACGCTCCTATCGTCGCTCAGCTCTTGGCTTCGCCAATTCAAGGAGGGATAGTGCTAATGCACAGACCTCCCGAGGAAACCGTCTTTTAGCCGTGAGTGCGCCTCCGTTGCGAATTTAATTACAAAAAAACATTCCGCAACGCGGAATGTTTCCGTAAATAATAAAAATATTCGCAACGAAGGCGCACGCCCTCGCCCGTTTTTTTTAGAAAGGGCGGTTGGGGCGGGATAGCATCGACATCATTCGCCGCTTGCCTTTGTCGCCTTTGAGCATTTTCATCATCTTGCGCATACCCTCAAACTGTTTGAGCAGCGCATTGACATCGCGCACCTGCGTCCCCGAGCCGTTTGCAATGCGCAACCGTCGCCGCGCATTGAGTATCGACGGGTTGCGGCGTTCTTTCGGCGTCATCGAAAGGATAATCGCCTCGGTTTGGCGCATTTTTCTTTCTTCGCGCTCGCCGATATTTATGCCGCTCATCCCGGGGAGCATCTTGATGATACTGCTCATCGAGCCGAGCTTTTTAATCTGCTTCATCTGCGAAAGAAAGTCCTCCAAGTCGAATTCCGCCTTGCGGAGCTTTTCCGCCATTTTCTCGGCTTGGTCGAGGTCGAGATTCTCCTGAGCCTTTTCGACAAGCGAAACCACATCGCCCATGCCCAAAATACGCTGAGCCATTCGGTCGGCGTGGAAAACTTCGAGGTCTGAAATTTTTTCGCCGACGCCCGCAAATTTTATCGGCGCGCCCGAAACGGATTTAATCGAGACCGCCGCGCCGCCGCGCGCGTCGCCGTCAAGTTTCGTGAGCACAACACCCGTGAGCGAAACCGCCTCGTTGAACGCCTTCGCGACATTGACCGCCTCCTGACCGAGCGCAGAGTCCGCAATTAGCAAAACCTCGGCGGGCGAAACTTCCGCGCGGAGCTTTTTGATTTCGTCAATGAGGTCTTCGTCGATTTGAAGACGTCCCGCGGTGTCGAAAATCAGGGCGTTTGCGCCGTCGGCTATTGCCGCGGCTTCGAACTTCTTTGCAAGACGCGGAACGTTCTTTTCGGCGCGGTCGGAATAAACTTTCACACCCGCCTGAACTCCGAGATTTTCAAGCTGGTCAATGGCGGCGGGGCGGTAGACGTCGCACGCGATAAGCGCGGGCGTGTAGCCCTGCTTTTTAAGCCAAACTGCGAGCTTTGCGGAAGTCGTCGTCTTGCCCGAGCCGTGCAGACCAACCATCATGACTTTTAGCGGGCGCACGGGCGAAAGCGCATTAGAGCCTCCTCCGAGAAGTTCGACAAGCTCGTCGTTGATGATTTTTATTATCTGCTGACCGGGGGTGATTGATTTTATCACCTCCTGCCCAACGCATTTTTCCTTTACGCGCTCGATGAATTCGCGCACGACCTTGAAATGCACATCGGCCGAAAGCAACGCCTTGCGGACTTCGGCGAGGGCTTCCGCCATATTTTCTTCGGACAGTCTGCCCACGCCGCGCAAGTTGCGGAATGCTTTTGAAAGATTTTCTGTGAGATTTTCAAACATTGGCGCGAATCGGATTTTGCGTTAGTTCCAAAGCCAATTAACCGATAGTCTCTGCGCCATACCACTTGCGCAACACCTCGGGAACTTCGACTTTGCCGTCGTCGCGGACATTGTTTTCCAGCAGAGCCGCCAGAACGCGCGGAATAGCCAGCCCCGAGCCGTTTAGCGTGTAGACATGGCGCGGCTTGCCGCCGTCCGCGGGGCGGAATCGGATATTCGCCCTGCGCGCCTGAAAGTCCGTGAAACACGAGCAGCTTGAAACTTCGAGCCACTTTTGCTGCCCCGCCGCCCAAACTTCAAGGTCGTATTGCTTCGCGTGCGGGAAACCGATGTCGCCCGTGCAGATAGCCAAAACGCGGTATGGCAAACCCAGCTTTTGCAGAATGCCCTCGGCGTCCTTGCGGAGCTTGTCGAGCTCTTCAAACCCGTGGTCGGGGTGAACCCATTTGACAAGCTCGACCTTGTCGAACTGGTGCAGGCGGTTGAGCCCGCGCACGTCCTTGCCCCAGCTACCCGCTTCGCGGCGGAAACACGGCGTGTAGCCGCAGGCGTAGACCGGCAGCTGCGATTCCTCGAAAGTCTCGTCGCGATAGAAATTGGTGATAGGCACTTCGGCGGTGGGTATCATATAATAGTCGTCCTGATTATCGTGATACATCTGCCCCTCCTTGTCGGGGAGCTGCCCCGTCGCCGTTGCGCTTGCGGCGTTTACCATAATCGGGCACATAAATTCGCGATACCCGTTGTTGCGGGCTTCGTCGAGGAACAACGCCAGCAGCGAGCGCACCAAACGCGCCATATCGCCCGTGTAGAAAGGGAATCCCGCGCCCGTGACCTTTACGCCGCGCTTGAAGTCGAGCAGCTCGTCGAAGAACGGCAAGTCCCAGTGCGGTTTTGCGTTTTTGATGTTGTCGATATCGCCCCAGGTGTAGAGAGTGACGTTGTCCTTGTCGCTCTTGCCCACGGGGACGGACGCGTCGGGCATATTCGGGATAGTAAGCAGCATTTGCTTCCACTTTTTCTCGGCTTCGTCGGCGGCGGTTTGCAATTCCTTTACCTTTGCCGAGACGGCTTTGAGTTCGGCGACTTTCGCCTTGAATTCGTCCGAGCCCTTGGGCAACTCCGCCATGGCCTTGCTTGCGGCGTTTTGCGCGGCGCGGGCGTCTTCAAATGCGGCAACCGCCTTTCGGCGTTCTCCGTCGAAGGCGACAATCGCGTCGATATCGCAGTCAAACTTTTTGAGCGCGACAAGTTTTTTCACCATTTCGGGATTTTCCCTCAAAATCTTTACGTCTATCATAATTGTCACAGACTATTGAACATCTCCCCTCCTTTTTCAAGTTAAAACGCATGAGGGCGTGCGCCTCCGAATCGAATTTATTTTTTTATAATGTTGAAAGGTTTTCTGCGTAGAAAACCTTTTTTTGTTTTTAGATTCGACTCGGAGGCGCACTCACGGCTAAAAGCCAGTTTATTCGGGTGGTCTGTGCGTTAGCACTATCCCACCAACTCACAAACGTGTCTTTTAGCACGCGCCTCGCGCGTTTTTTATGTGTTGGTAAGCGGCGGCGATTGACTTTCAGTCAATGCGCCTTTGCCCCACTGGACGGATTCCCAACATATAAAAAACTTGAAAAAGAAGGGCGGGTGTAGTTGTATATCGAAATTCGGATTCGTTATTAACCCGAAAAACTTTAACCAAAACAGAAAGAGAAAAATGAAAACCAAATTATTCATCGCAGTGTTGGCGGGCGCAATCCTCTCGGGGTGCGCGGCAATCCAGCCCAAAAAGGACATCTCGTTACAGCTTTATTCGCTGCGCGCGGATATCAAAAAAGACTACGATGGCACACTCAAAGACGCGGGCAAAATGGGCTTTACCACAGTCGAGGCCGCGGGCTACGCCGACGGCAAGTTCTACGGTAAAACGCCCGAACAGTTCAAGAAGGACGTTGAGGCTGCGGGGATGAAAGTTATGTCGTCGCATTGCAGAAAATCGCTCTCGAAAGAGGAAATCGCCTCCGGCGACTATTCGAAATCGCTCGAATGGTGGAAACAGGCAATCGACGCCCACAAACGCGCGGGTATGAAATACGTCGTCGACCCTTACGAAAAGTTTACCACAATGGATGAGCTCAAAGCCTACGCCAAATACTTCAACCAAATCGGCAAACTTTGCAAAGACGCGGGCATCAAGTTCGGCTACCACAACCACGCCCACGAATTCCAGAAAATCGGCAATGTCATGATTTACGACTACCTCATTCAGAACACCGACCCCGAGTTGGTCTCGTTCGAAATGGACGTCTATTGGGTTGTGCGCGGCCAGAACAGTCCCGTAGAATACTTCAAGAAGTATCCCACGCGTTTTATGCTTCTGCACATTAAGGATCACAAGGAATTCGGCGAAAGCGGCATGGTCGGGTTCGACGCAATCTTCAACAATCTTCCCCCGAGCGTGGAGGGCATTGTTGTCGAGGTCGAAAGATACAGCTTCGAACCGAAAGTCAGCGTCCAAAAGAGCATCGACTATTTGAAGAAAAACGACTTCGTTCCCGTGTCCTACCCCAGAAAATAACAGGGTATTTGCGGATATTCGGGCGGAGCGTCAACCCGCACTTCCCGAAACTCAAAAGCGCGCGATGTTTTTCGCGCGTTTTTTTATTCCCAGAAACGGAGATTTTACAAAAATATCGCATCTCAACCCGCGGATTCCGCAAAAAACGGTCTGCGCGAACGCCGAATTTACGGCATTTTGCGGAGCGTTTCCGCCCCCGTCTGTCGATAAAAAGCGGAGTTCGGTTTGGCGCGAAAATTTTTTGCGATAAATAGGGCGTTTGACGTTGGGCGGGACAAAAATTATTTGACAACCTCCGATATACTGCAAAGACTCGGCACAGATTGAGTCGGAATGGGAAACCTAACGGCGTCGGGGAGAGTCGGGGGTAAAACTCCGCAAAACTTCGCATCTACAAGCCCAACGGACTTTCGAATTCGAACGGTTGCAGACGCGTTTGGCATCGGCAATAGCTACCGAAAACGGGCAGACCAAACGACGCTCAATCACCCCTAACAAAGGCGGAAGAAACGCTCGCAATAGGGCGTTTTTCCCCTCCTAATAAAGTATAACTAACATTCACAGGAGAAGCGAAAACAATGGCAACTACACTCGAAAAGAAGACGGCGGCGGCTCCCGCAATCACAATCGTAAAGCGCGACGGCAGTGAAGAGGCGTTTACAGCCGACAAAATCCGCAAGGCGATAACAAAGGCATACAACGCGGGCGGGCTCGACAACCAGCAGCTCGAAATCGACAAAATCGTGCGTCGTGTAGTGAGTTTTATCGACAAGGAACGCATAACGGTCGAAGAGGTTCAGGATATTGTCGAGCGCGAGTTGATGTTGGCAAATCCCTATATCGCAAAAAAATACATCATTTACCGTGAATGGCGCAATACCGAGCGCGACAAGCGCACTTCAATGAAGCGCACAATGGACGGCATCGTTTCGATTGAAAAGAACGACGTCAATCTCAGCAACGCCAATATGAGCGCGCACACGCCCGCAGGCCAGATGATGACGTTCGCAAGCGAGGTTACGAAAGACTATGCCTACAAATACCTCATCGGCATAAAATACGCCCGCGCCCACAAAAACGGCGACATCCACATACACGATTTGGACTACTACCCGACAAAAACCACGACGTGTGTGCAATACGATTTGGACGACATTTTCGAGCGCGGTTTCTTCACCAAAAACGGCAGCATACGCACACCGCAGTCGATTTCCAGCTACGCCACACTTGCGACAATCATCTTCCAGACAAACCAGAACGAACAGCACGGCGGTCAGGCAATTCCCGCGTTCGACCATTTTATGGCGAAGGGCGTGCTTAAATCTTTCAGAAAAATTCTGCGTCGCAACACGCTTTTCTTCGCGCGACTCGAAGAGGGCTCGGACGCCGAAAAAGAGTTGAAGGAAGTCATAGAAAAGAAAGTTCCGTCAATCGAGCTGTCCAAAAAGGCGAAGGCGGACTTTGTCGCGGAACTGAAAAAGTTGAAGATTAAGGCAAGCGAGGCGGACGTCGACTACATTATCTCGCAGACCCACGCGCAGACCAGGAAAGAAACGTATCAGGCAATGGAGGGGTTCATCCACAACCTCAACACAATGCACTCACGCGGAGGTAATCAGGTTGTGTTTAGCTCCATAAACTACGGCACTGACACTTCCCCCGAAGGCAGAATGGTTATCAGCGAACTGCTCGACGCAACCGTCGACGGGCTGGGTCGCGGCGAAGTTCCGATTTTCCCGATTCAGATTTTCAAAGTCAAAGACGGCGTTTCGTATTCCGACGCCGACGCCGAAAAAGCGATGAAGGATTTCGACAAAGCAATGGCGGGCAAAATAAAATTCTCCGCCCCCAACTTCGACTTGCTGCTAAAATCGTGCAAGACCACTTCCACATCGCTCTTCCCCAACTTCTGTTTTCTCGACGCCACATTCAACGTAAACGAAAAGTGGGAGAAGTCCGATCCCAACCGCTTCAAGTACGAAGTCGCCACAATGGGCTGCCGCACGCGCGTTTTCGAAAACCTCCACGGCGAGAAAACTTCATGGGGACGCGGCAATCTCTCGTTCACCTCTATGAATATGCCGCGACTGGCAATCGAGGCAAAGCGCGAGGCAGAAGAAATGTGGCCGGGTTCGGACAAACATGTCGTTGAAAACGAGGCAAAAAGTATCTTCCTCAAATCCGTCCGCACAATGGCGGAGACCATTGCCGAACAGCTCTACGAACGCTACCAGTATCAGCGCACCGCCCTCGCCTGTCAGTTCCCGTTTATGATGGGCAACAACATCTGGAAGGGCGGCAATAAAATATCTCCCGACAAGCAGGTCGGAGACGTCCTCAATCAGGGCACGCTCGGTATCGGCTTCATCGGCGGACACAACGCAATGGTTGCAATCTACGGCGAAGGCCATGCCGAAAACAAAGAGGCTTATAAAACCCTCACCGAGGCTCTCGAAGTCATCAACGAAGTCGTCGACAAGTACAAGAAAAAGTATAACCTCAACTACTCCGTTTTGGCTACCCCCGCCGAGGGCTTGGCTGGACGCTTCACCCGTATGGACAGGGCAAAATACGGCGTTATCCCCGGCGTCAACGACCGCGAATACTACGTTAACTCCTTCCACGTCGACGTAAAATATCCCATCAGCGCGATTGAAAAAATCCGTCTCGAAGCTCCGTTCCACGCCCTCACCAAGGGCGGGCACATCACCTATGTCGAACTCGACGGCGAGGCTAAGAAGAATGTAAAAAGTATCTTCACAATCGTCAAGGCGATGAAAGACAACAACATCGGCTATGGGTCAATCAACCATCCCGTCGATACCTGCCGCAGTTGCGGACACAAAGGCGTGATTTACTCGCGTTGCCCCGTTTGCGGCAGCGAAGACATTACGCGCATACGCCGCATTACGGGCTACCTTACGGGCAGTCTCGAAACGTGGAACTCCGCAAAACAGGCGGAAGAGCGCGACCGCGTAAAGCACTGTTAGAGACAGTGCTTGTGCCGATATGTTGCCTCTAAGAGTCATAAACATATACCCCGAAACAATCGTCGACGGCGAAGGGCTTCGCTACTCGATATATTTTTCGGGGTGTATTCACCATTGCAAGGGCTGCCAAAATCCCGACACTTGGGCTTATCAGCAGGGGACTGTTTTGGACGAAGATTTTCAAAACCGAATCTTCGAGCAAATCAACAACAACCCCCTCCTCAGCGGCGTCACCCTCAGCGGCGGCGACCCTATGTTCAATCCCGAGGCGTTGCTCGACTTCCTCAAAAAGTTGAAGAAGCGCACCAAGGCGAACGTTTGGTGCTACACAGGCTATGTTTGCGAAGACCTTCTCAAAGACCCCCTCCGAAGCAAGTGTTTGAAATATATCGACGTTCTCATAGACGGGCCTTTTGTCCTTAAAAAGCGCGATGTCAACTTGGAGTTCCGAGGCAGTTCGAACCAACGGATAATACACCTCCACAAAGGCCTTCCCTGCTAAAACGGGCGAGGGCGTACGCCTTCGTTGCAAATATTTTTATTATTTACGGAAACATTCCACATTCGTGGAATTTTTTTTTGTATTTAAATTTGCAACGGAGGCGCACTCACGGCTAAAAGACGGTTTTATTTCGGACTTGCGGACAT
>ERZ1026944.81-NODE-81-length-54288-cov-20.825420_pt1 | contig 54288 bp, 44 predicted proteins | sample MGYA00519569_ERZ1026944 | MGnify/ENA primary metagenome ERZ1026944 (study PRJEB26926, sample SAMN06164618) | human gut metagenome | biome: ENVO:00009003; feature: ENVO:2100002; material: ENVO:00002003 | host: Homo sapiens | place: USA | collected 2012 ... | reverse complement strand
TGAGGCGTCGGCGACCGATTGGTCGCAAGTCCGAAATAAAACCGTCTTTTAGCCGTGAGTGCGCCTCCGTTGCGAATCTAAATACAAAAAAAGAAGTTTCGTATGAAACTTCTTTCAGTATTATAAATAAAATATTCGCAACGAAGGCGCACGCCCTCGCCCGTTTTACATAAGTTGCATTAGTTCGACGGGGACATCCCCGTCCTCTTTTATGAACGCAGCCTTGACGTTCGGCAGGGGCATAAACGGTTCGACTAAAACCTCCGCGTCTTTGAGCTCGGCGTCGATGTCGTCGACAAAATAGGCGATGTGCGTCGAATTTTTGATAAGCTCGGGCATCTGGCAGTCGGGCTCGAAGTAGAGGAACTCGATGTTGTTTTTCGAGTCTTCGGGCGCGGTGATATAGAGCTTGGCGTCTTTAAGATAAGTCGCCTTCGCGGGGATTTTATTTTGGGGGATTCCTATATGTGCAAGTGTTCTCATAGAATTGCGATTATCGAACGGCGCGCGAGGCATTTCAAGATTTTTTTCGTGTTGATGGAATTTTTGTTTTGCGGGGCGGGCGCGGACGGCGCGGTTGCGAACGCGGGCGGGCGAAAGCGGCAAAATTTCTTTGTTGTAAAAATAGACGGTGTTGTAATATTGTGGGGTATGAAAAAATTTTTATCGCTTTTGGTTTCGGCGTATTTTTGTGCCGCGTGCGCGTTGGCTTCGGACTCGAACGGCGCGGACTTTGTAGCCTGCTCGGGCAGGATAGTGCCCAAGGACAGGGTTCAAAAGCTCGCCGCGGGCGCGGGTTCGGGAGTGCAGTCGGTCGTGAAGACGCTCTCGGCGAAAGTGGGCGACGTGCTCAAAGCCGGCGACGTGGTGGCGGTCATCGACGGCGAGGCGGCTGCGGCTGCGGCTGTTGCGCGGGCGAGAGCGGCTCTTGCCACGGCGGAGTCGGCGCGCGATTTAAAACTTGCCGAGCATAAAAACACTGTCGACGAATTGGCGGGCGAGGCTGCGCAAATAGAAAATGTCCTGCGCGAAAAAGACCCGCCGAGGCGCGAGCGCGAGGAGCTTGAATACCAGCATACGGGGCTTTTGCGCCGCATTGCGCAGGCGCGGGCAATCACGCCGATTTTAAGCCGCAATCAGGACTGCGTTGTGGCGGAGGCGCAGACGGCGCTCGCCGAGGCGCAGCGCGTTCACGAATCGTATTTTCTGCGCACGCCGATTGCTGGAAAAGTGCTTGAAACGCACGTCAAGGCGGGCGAAGCGGTCTCGATGGAGGGTGTTTGCGAAATCGCAGACGTGTCGGAAATCTTCGTCGAGGCGGAGGTATATGTTGCGGACATTGCTAAGGTCAAGGTGGGCGCGAAGGCGGAGATTTCGTGCGACGCCCTCAAAGGCGCGACATATGCGGGGCGCGTCGTGCAGATTTCGAGCACCGTCAAAAGCAACAAGGTTTTCAGCGCGGACCCGTGCGATTTTTCGAATCTCAAAGTTGTCCGCGTGAAAATTGCGCTGGACAACTCGGGCGCGTTCGAAAACCTGATTGGCACGCAGGTAAGCGTGCGCATTTTCACAAAGTAGGACGGGCGCGGCGTGGCGAAACACGGAAAGAGTTTTTTTGAGCGTCTTGTTCCGCTGGGGATTCCGCTTGCGTGGTTGCAGCTTACGGGCGAGCGAAAGCGGTTTTTTGTGGCGATTGTGGGCATAACGTTTGCTGTGGCGATGATGCTGTTTCAAATGGGTTTGCAGAGGGCTCTGTTCAAGCAGGTTGTCGGCCCGCTTTTGCTCATCGACGGCGACATTATAGTGGTGGGCTACCACTACGAATATTTCGGTGTGGGGCGCGGATTCCCCGAGGTTCGGCTTCACCAGTGCAGGGCGGTTTCGGATGTCGCGGACGTTTCGGCAATAAAGCTCGGGTGCGCGTCTTTTAAAAACGTCGACGACGGGCGCGAGCGCGACATCTTTCTGATTGCCTTCGACCCCGCCAAAAGCACGTTTTCTGCTGCCGATATAAAAAAGTCTTCCTCCGACTTGCGTATGCGCGGGACTGTCGCCTTCGACGCTCTTTCGCGCAGCCAATACGGCGATGTCGTGGGCGCGTTCGAAAAGTCGGGCGATGTCAAGACCGAGATTGCCGGCCGCGCCGTGCGCATAAAGGATTTAATCGACATAGGCGCGACGTTCGCAGCCGACGGCAATGTTTTGATGAGCATAGACACGCTTTTGGACATTTGGCCGAACGCCAATCCCGCGGTTGTGGACGTCGGGGTTGTGAAGTTGAAGGCGGGCGCGGACGCCGAAAAGGTCGCGGCGCGGCTTGAAAAAATTCTGCCCAAGGACGTCAAGGTTATGACGAAACCCGCGTATATTCAAAGCGAGAAGGACTACTGGGCGGTGCGCACGCCAATCGGGTTTGTAATCGGCGCGTCGATGGCTGTGGCGATTTTCGTGGGCGCGGTAATCGTCTACCAGATTTTATACACGGATGTTTCCGACCATATTCCCGAGTATGCGACGCTCAAAGCAATCGGGTTCGGCGACGGATTTTTCGTCTGGACGATTGTGCAGGAGTCGATTATCCTCTCGGTTATGGGGTTCGTGCCGGGGGCGGGGCTTGCGGCGGTGCTCTACAAGCTCACGCGCGACATCGGCAATATGCCCACGTATATGTCGGGCGCGAGTCTGGCGGTGGTGTTTGCACTGACGGTTTCGATGTGTGTAATCGCGGGGCTGTTGGCGACGCGCAAGTTGCGCAAGGCGAATCCAGCGGACATCTTCTAAAAACATTTTTTTGAATTTAAAAGGAAAGTTGAAAATGAAAAAATCGGATAAAAAAAGCCAAAAATTATCACAGGCAACATGGGGTGGAAGGTTCTCGCAAGCCCCGAGCGAGCTGATGCTGCGCTTCGGCGAATCGGTGTCGTTCGACAAGGCTTTGGCGGAGTTCGACATTCAGGGGTCGACCGCCCACGCGAAAATGCTCGCCGACTGCGGCATTATCACGAAGAAGGAATGCGCCGAAATTACCGCAGGTTTGCGCAACATTTTGAAGAGAATCCGCGAGGGTAAATTCGAGTGGAGCGAATCGCTCGAAGACGTGCATATGAACATCGAGCAGGCGTTGACCAAGGACGTTCCCGCCGCGGCAAAGCTCCACACTGTGCGCAGCCGCAACGACCAGGTTGCGACCGATATGCGTCTGTTTTTCAAGGCGGCTTGCCAAACGCTTTTGGAGAAAATCGGCGGGTTGATTTCGGCTTTGCTCGACTTGGCGGAAAAGAACGCCGACATCTACATTCCGGGCTACACGCACATGCAGCGCGCCCAGCCCGTCAGCGTGGCGCACCACATTTTGGCGTGGTGCGAAATGCTCTACCGCGATATGGAGCGTTTCAACTTCGTCTTTGACGGCGCGAATGTTTCGCCGCTTGGCAGCGGCGCGATTGCGGGCACGACTCTGCCGATAGACCGCGCGGCGAGCGCGAAGTATATGGGCTTTGTCGACGCCGACGGCACGCCCATAATCACGGGCAATTCTATGGACGCCGTCGCCGACCGCGACGTGTTTTTGGAGTTCGCCTTTGCCTGTGCCACGATGGCTGTACATTTTAGCCGCATTGCCGAGGACGTCGTAATTTGGAACACTTCGGAGTTCGGTTTTGTGCGTCTGCCCGACACGTTTACGACGGGCTCTTCGCTTATGCCTCAGAAGAAAAATCCCGACTCGTTCGAGCTTATGCGCGGAAAGTCGGCGCGTGTAATCGGCAATCTCAACACGCTAATGCTGCTTGTCAAGGGCTTGCCGATGACCTACAACCGCGACTTGCAGGAGGACAAGCCGCCCGTGTTCGACTCCTTCAAGCAGGTGGCGATGTGTCTGGACGTATTGACAGCCTGTGCGGGCGAGATGGTTTTCAATGCCGAAAAGTGTGCCGCCGCGGTTGCCGACCCGCTGCTGCTTGCGACCGACCTTGCCGATTATTTCGTAATGCGCGGTGTTCCGTTCAGGACTGCTCACCATATGGTTGGCGAGATTGTCGCGCTTTCGGAAAAAACCAAGACGCCGATTGACAAGCTTGACGACTCACAGATTTTCGCAGTTTGTCCGCAAGCCGACAAGGACTGGCGCGATGTATTCGACCTCAAACGCGCCTTCAAGATGCGTCGCGGAATTGGCATGCCGAATCCGAAATTGATATCCGAGCAGATAAAGAATTTCCGTTCGCTCTTATCAAAATAATTTTAAAGAAGTGCACCGGCGCGGGATTTGCCCCAATGGCAAATATCCCGCTTTGACTTTTTTAAATGATGGGCACTGGCGGAGGATTTACCTTCGGTAAATTTTCCTCCTTTGACAAACGCCTACATTTTTTAGACGTTGGGCACGGGCGCGGGATTTGCCCCAATGGCAAATATCCCGCTTTGACTTTTTTAAATGATAGGCACTGGGGGCAATCGGCTTCGCCGATGTGCCTTTGGCAGTTCTTCCCCCCCCCCCTATATGTTCGGATTATAAAAAACGCGCTCCGTGAATGAATTTCGTGGGCGCGTTTTTTTTGTGGCATTTTGAATTTTTGCGGAAGTTTATTGAAGTAGGGTGGTGGTTAGATTTTGCCTCCCAACTCGCGGGCTTCGGCGAGTTTTTCATCGGAGATGTCGCCGATATCCTGTGCGCCCGTTCCGCGGACGACGCCGCGCAATGCGCATTTTTCGAAGCACGAAATCCAGCCGCCGAGCCCGTTTATTGCGCCGTCGACCGCGCTTTCGGCGGTGTCTGCGGCGGTGGCGAGCAGGTAGATGTCGCGGAAATTATAGTCGCTTTCGAAAAGCGGGTTTGCCCTGTCGAGCAGGGTTTTCATTTGTCCGCTCATTTCGTAATAATAAATCGGTGTTGCGAATGCGATAACGTCGGCGGTTTTCATCTTTGCCACAATCGCGGGCGCATCGTCTTTTATAACGCATTTGCGCGTCTTTTGGCACGCGAGACAACCGCGGCAGAAGCTGATTGTTTTGCCCTCCAACGAGACGAATTCGACGTCGTTGCCCGCGTCGCGCGCGCCGTCGGCGAATGCCTGCGCCAGACGTTCGGAGTTTCCGCGCTTGCGCAATGTTGTTGAAATTACGAGAAGTTTTTTAGCCATAGTTTTATTTTTTAGAACTTTGATTTTAGTCCGTTTTTTGCGAAATGTAAATACATTAGACGACCGAAAATCTGCCCAATCCTGCCGATTTTGGGTGTCGCTTTTTTTTGCGGAGGCGGGAAGGGTATGGTGGGTGTATGGGGTAGAGTTTTCGGTGTGTGCAGGCGTGGCGGAGGGCAGGGTGGCAAATCTGCGGCGCGCGGGTGAAGGAAGAGTCAAGTGCGGTTGTGCAGGCGCGAGATGGCGCGGCTGCTGCGGCGGGTTTTCTATTATTTCACGCTCGAAGCGATTTCGCGGCAGACTGCGCCGCGCTTTGTCATAATAAGCCGAGCCTGCTCGCGGATTGCGGGGCGGAAAAATTCGAAGACAACTGCGGCCATAACGCAGAACGCGCCCGTCGAAAAAATAACCCACGACCACGGCGCGACTTTCGCGGCGTAGCCCTGCAACAGGCTTCCGAGAGGCGGCATTCCGAAGAACGCCATCGCGAAAAAACTCATAAGCCGCCCGCGCATATTTTCGTCGACAATCGACTGAATCATTACGTTTATCGACGCCGAAGTGGCAATCATTCCGAAGCCGATAATCGGGCACAGGCAATACGCTATTGCCGCAGACTTTACGAACGCAAGGCACATCAGCCCCGCGCCCGCCGAGAATGCGGCGACTGTCGTTATGCGCCCTAGCCCGAGCGCGCTCCTGCGCGAAGTCAGATAAAGTCCCGCGGCAAGCGAGCCGCAGCCGACGAGACTCATCATATTTCCGAGAGTTTCGCTCGTCCCGCCGAGGCAGTCGCCCACGAACGCGGGCATAAGCATTGCAAACGGAAACGCGAAAAAGCAGACAACCGAAAGCAGCCCGATTAGCGTTCTAAGCGGCATCGAACCGAGAACGTATTTCGCGCCCGCGACGAACTCCGAAACCGCGCTGGCGGCGGTGTTGCGCTCGGGGACGTAGTCGAATTTTATCGCGAAAAGCGTCCACAAAATCGCCGCGAAAGAGCTTGCCGCCACAATCAGGCTCCACCCCTCGCCCATTATACCGATTAGAAGGCCGCCGATTGCGGGGCCTATGAAGCGCGACGAATTTAGCGCGACGGCGTTGAGGGCGATTGCGTTTGAGATGTCCTCGGGCGGCACGAGTTTTGTGTAGAGTGCCTGCCGTGCGGGGGCGTCGAAGCCCACGACAATACCCGACAGGAAGTTTATGGCGTAGATTGCGGCTATCGTGATTGTGTCGCTAATCGCGAGGACGCCGATTGCGAGAATGAGCAGCATAAGTCCCGTTTGGGTGGCAATCATTATGTGGCGGCGGTTGAAGCGGTCGCTTACCACACCCGCGAACGGCTCTATGAACAGAATCGGGATTTGCGACAAAAATACCGCCGTCGAAAGCTGCGCAAGAGAGTCGGTCAGGCGGAAAATCAGCCAGCCCGTCGCGACCTGCTGAATCCAGACGCCGATGTTGACGATTACAACCCCGAGCAGATACAGGCGGAAATCGCCGTATTTCAGCGATTTTGTCATTGTCCTTAGCGCGCCGAAGTTCTTCGGAATATACACCGACAAGTCGAGCAGTGGATACTTTCCCCGTGCGCTTGCGTTTGCCGTGCTTTCGGCGTTGTTTTCGCTTTTTTTGTGCATGTCTACAATTTTATTCTTTCAGTTTTCCGACTTGCGTGCAGATATGTCAAACTCTTTCGTGTCGGGAAGGGTTCGGGATTGTTATCGGAGTTTTTCGGGCGGCGGCAAAAAAAGTTTGACAGGCATTTGATTTAATCATTTGGTTGAATCAAATAATTAAACCAAATGATTGAAGACAACATCATTTCGAAAATCGCCTCGGGCGACTTGTCCGACCCGCGCGCGCGCATAGTAAACGCCGCGATAGAGGAGTTTGCGCTCAGGTCGCTCGACGGCGCGCGGACGCGGGCGATTGCGTCGAAATCGGGCGCGAATTCGGCGTCGATAAGCTACTATTTCGGAGGCAAACGCGGGCTTTACGAAACCGTTATAAAACAGCTTTCGGAATTTTTCGACGGGTACGTTGCTCCATATTACGCCGAGGGTGTGCGGCTTGTGAAGTCGCGCGACGCCAAGGGCGCGAAGGATTTGGCTCGGAAGTTCCTTATGGATTGCATAAGGAATTTTTCGGAGGTGAAAATAGTTCCTCTGGCGTGTCTCATTCTGATGAGGGAGGACGCCTCGCCGTCGGAGTATTTTAAATGCGCGTACGAGTCGCTCTACGAGCGTCCGGTGGCGTTCATTGCGCGGCTTTTGTCGACGGCTTCGGGCGGCAGGCTCGCGCCAGATATGGGCATTGTTTTTGCGCACGCGCTCTGGGCGGACGTGCGCGGGTATTCGTCGAAGAGCGGATCGGTCATGAAGCTGCATTCGTGGCGCAGCCTCGGCGAGCGCGAGCTTGCGGTGATTGAAAACTCGCTTAAAAAAGTTTTGGAAAAAACGTTGAAATAGGATTTTTTATGAAAAATAAATTCGCATTTTTTGCACTCTCGGCGGCGTGCGCGGCGTTATCGGTTATGCTTGCCTCGTGCGCAAAAAAACCGCAGGAAGCCGAGGTTCAGCCCACGCCCGCTACGGTTTATGTGGCAAAGCCCTTGGTTATGGACGTCGAATTGAAACGCTCGTATTCGGCAAAGGCGGTGGCAAACAAGGACGTCGAGGTTCGCGCCCGCGTGGGCGGTTATTTGAAATGCGCGTCCTTTGACGCGGGCTCGCGCGTGAAGGCGGGAGAAACGCTTTTTAGAATAGACGACCGTCCGTATACACTGGCGTTAAAGGCGGCGATGGCGAATGTCGAGGCGGCTCGGGCCCGTGTGGGGCTTGCGGAATTGAACGCGCAGCGCGGGCGCGCGCTTTTCAAGCGCAACGCGATTTCGGAAGAGGCGTTCCAAATGCGCGAAACCGAGCTTGCAGTGGCGAAGGCAAAGCTTTCGGAGGCGTTGAGTGCCGAAAACAACGCTCGGCTGAATCTTAACTACACGCGGGTGGAAGCCCCATTTTCGGGACGCGTGGCGGAGTCGTTTGTGGACGATGGCAATTTGATAAACGCGCATACGACGCCACTTACGCGAGTTATTGACGATTCCGTGATGAAGGTTTATTTCGAGCTAAATACCGCCGACGCGCTGCGCTACAAAAATTCGGGATTGCTTGCGGCGATTGACTCGGGCAAAGGCGCGGAGGCGGAATTTACCGCCAACGGCGAGGAATCCGCGCATAGGGGGAAGCTTTGTTATTATTCGAACGCACTCGGCAAGGGGACGGGTTCGCTGCTTGTGCGCGCCGATATTTCCAACGCCGACGCCGCAATCATTCCCGAATCTTTCGGAACTATCACCGTCCGCGAGGGCGTTTTGATGAACGCGCTTTTGCTGCCCGAAGAGGCGATAGGCACCGATTTGGCGGGGCGTTTTGTTTTCGTCGTCGACGAAAACGGCATTGTGCGCGCGGCGAAAGTAGAAGTCGGGTTCGCGGTCGGAAAGCTGCGTGTTGTAAGCGGTTCAATCGACAAAAATTCGCGGGTCGTCGTCAGGGGAATCCAGCGCGCGTCGGCGGGGCGGAAGGTGTCGGCGCGCGAGGAGCAAATAAAAACCGCCGTGCCCGCTAAGCCGTATAAGTCCGACAAATAGCGCAAAAGGGACGTAAAGATGAAGAGGTTTTGCGACTATTTTATAGACCGTCCGATTTTCGCGACAGTCGTTTCGCTTTCGATAATTCTGCTGGGGTTGATTGGTTTTTCGGGTCTGCCGATTTCGCAGTATCCCGACATTGTTCCGCCCACGATTGCAATCGACGCGGCGTATCCTGGGGCTTCGCCCGAAGTTCTCGCCGAGACAGTGGCGACCCCGATAGAGCAGGAATTAAACGGCGTCGAGCAAATGATGTATATGACGAGCCGCTGCAATTCCGACGGCACTATGAGCATTGAAATCGCATTCGAGCTGGGCACGGACATCAACGCGGCGCAGGTTCTCGTCCAAAACAGGCTCGAAGCAGCAAAACCCGTGCTGCCCGAGGAAGTCCGCGCAATCGGCGTGAGGGTGTCGAAACGCTCGCCGAGCCTGCTGCTTGGAATCGCGATTTACTCGTCCGATAAATCGCGCGATACCGCATATGTCTCGAATTACTATTTGACGCAGATGCGCGACAGGATTTTGCGCGTCGACGGCGTGGGCGATGTTGTCGCCTACGGCTCGCGCGAATACAGCATGCGCGTGTGGCTCGACCCGAACAAAATGGCGGACTTGGGCATTGCGCCCGTCGAAGTCTACGCGGCGGTCAGGGCTCAGAACAAACAGGTGTCGGCGGGCAAGCTCAATCAGGCTCCCGTTTTCGACACAAACGCGGCGTTCGAGTTGCCGATAGAAATTAGGGGACGTCTTGTCGACGCCTCGGAGTTCGGCGAGATTGTCGTCAGAAAAGTCGGCGGCGGGCGCATTGTGCGCTTGAAGGACATCGCGCGCATCGAGCTGGGCGCGTATTCATACGCCAACGGCGCGTTCTACAAGGGCGGCGACGCCGTCGCCCTTCTGGTTTACCAGACGCCCGGTTCGAATGCCTCGAATACTGCGGGCAACGTTTTGAAGCTTTTTGAGGAGATGAAAAAGGACTTCCCCGAGGGGCTTGACTACGATGTCGGTATGGACAACACAGTCTATATCGCCGACTCAATCAGGGAGGTTTTTCTCGCGATTTTGGAGGCGACGTTGCTTGTTGTAGCGGTTATGATGCTGTTTTTACAGAACTGGCGGGCGGCGGTTATTCCGATTTTCGCGATTCCGATTTCGCTTGTTGGAACGTTCTTTTTTATGCGCGTTTTCGGGTTTACAATCAACAACCTGACCCTATTCGGGCTTGTATTGGCAATCGGCATTGTAGTAGACGATGCAATTGTCGTTGTCGAGAATGTCGACCGCAATATGCGCGGGGGCACGGACGTCAAAACCGCGACCAAAAACGCAATGGCGCAGGTTGCAGGCGCGCTTGTTGCAATCGTTTTGGTGCTGAGCTCGGTGTTTGTGCCGACGGCGTTTGTGCGGGGCATTGCGGGAGAATTTTACAGGCAGTTTGCGCTGACGATTGCGGCGTCGACAATCGTTTCGGGTGTGGTTTCGCTGACGCTTACGCCCGCGCTTGCGGCGATTCTAATGCGGCGTCGCGAACGTCCCGACCTCTTCACGCGCGTCTACGAATTCGTCTTCGGAAAATTTTTCGGGGCGTTCAACGCTCTTTTCGAAAAGGCAGCCGACGTCTATGGACGCTTTGTTCGCGTTATGTTGAAGCTCGCGCTGCCGTTGATTGGGCTCTACGCCGCGCTGATGGCGGCGACATATTACGCCTTCGACCGTGCAAACAAGGGCTTCATTCCCGCACAGGATACCTGTTATTTTTATGTGGCGGTTCAGCTGCCCGACGGCGCGACGCTCGAACGCACGGCGGCGGTTATGCAGCGCGCGGAAAAGATCGTCGCAAAAACGCTGCCCGAGGCGCGCAAATATATGTCGCTTGTCGGGCTTAACATCGCCAACCTCGGCAGAATGTCGAACGGCGCAACGATGTTCGTGCAGCTTGAAGGCAAGGAAAGCCGCGTCGCGAAGGGAATAGCCCTCGACGACTCAATCGCGCGGCTGATGTCGGCGTTCGAGCGCGAGATTCCCGAGGCGTTGTTTTTCGCGGTAAAGCCGCCCGTCGTTTCTGGCGTCGGAATGGGCGGAGACTTCAAGGGGTACGTTCAAGACAAGTCCGCGCTCGGGCTTGCGGCGGTGGAATCGAACGTGAAAAAAATCGTCGGGCAAACGCGCAAAGAGCCGTCGGTTTCGACCGCGCTTACGATGTTTTCGATTTCGAGTCCGCGCATAAAAGTCGACTTGGACAGGGAGCAGGCGGAGCGTATGGGTGTCGACGTCCCGTCGGTATTCAACGCGATGAGCTTCAATTTGGGCTCTGTTTACATAAACGACTTCAACATTCTAAACCGCGCCTATCGTGTTGTCGCGCAGGCTGAGAGTTTCGACAGGCGCAGCGAAGACGACATTATGCGTCTGCGCATTCCGACCCGCGGCGGAAGCGCGCAAATAGGCAGTTTTGCAAAGCTTTCGCGCACGGTCGGCCCCGAGGTGATAACGCGCTACAATCTATATCCCGCGGCGGAAATTATGGGCAACGTCTCGGCTGGGCATTCGACGGGCGAGGCAATCGCCGCGGTCGAGCGCATAGCCGCCGAAACGCTGCCCGCGGGAATGGACATCGAGTGGACCGACCTCGCGTTTCAGGAGAAGCGCGTGGGCTCGGGCGGCGCGATTGTGACGTTTTCGCTCTGCGTGGTTTTCGTGTTCCTGATTTTGGCGGCGTTATACGAAAGCTGGGGGTTGCCGCTTTCGGTGATTCTGATTGTGCCGCTTGTGCTGCTGTTTTCGGTCTTGGGCGTAGAGTCGATGGGGCTTGACGTGAACGTGCTGACTCAGGTTGGCTTCATTGTTCTAATCGGGCTCGCGTGCAAGAACGCGATATTGATTGTGGAGTTTGCCAAGCTCAGGCAGGAGCGCGGCGAGTCCGCCGCCGACGCGGTTTCTTGCGCCGCACGCAACCGACTGCGCCCGATTTTGATGACGTCGATGGCGTTCATTATGGGTGTTCTTCCGCTCGTAATCGCGACGGGAACGGGCTCGGAGCTGCGCAACGCGCTCGGGACGCCCGTGTTCTTCGGAATGATTGGCGTGACGGCGGCGGGGCTCGTGTTTACGCCCGTATTTTTCTATATTATTAGAAGGGGGTTTAAAGTTGAAAACATTAAAAAATAATATAGGGTTTTGCGCGTTTTTGCGGCGCAATGCCGCCGTATGCGCCGCGGTTTTTGCGGCTTGCGCGGCGGGCTGTATGGTCGGCCCCGACTATGAAAGCCCCGACGGGACCGCCGCGAAGGAGATTCTGGATTTTGAAAACTTCGCGAATTCTCCCGACTGGAAAACCGCCGCGCCCGCCGACGCCAAGCCGCGCGGCGACTGGTGGGAGGCGTTCGGAGACGCCCGACTTTCCGAATATATGCGGCGGTGCGCGGACGACAATCCCGACGTGAAATCGCTTCTGTTCAAAGTCGAACAGGCAGCCGCGAATGCGGGAATCAAGCGCGGGGTGCTGTATCCCAATGCGGGAGTTGGCGCGGACTGGTTCAAGACCGAGTTCGGCGACCGCTCGCTTTTTACGCCGCTTGGCGGGCGTTTCGAAGACTGGGCTGTTGGCGCGACGCTAACTTGGGACGCCGATTTGTTCGGGCGAATCCGCAGCGTTCTTGCGGCTTCGCGGGCGGACGCGGCGGCGGTCGCGCTGGAATACGAAAACGCGCTGATATCGCTGCGCACAAAAGTTGCCGCCCTCTATTTTACGGTGCGCGAGCTCGAAACCGAGCGCGTCTTGCTCGAAAAAACCGTCGCAACCCGCGCCGCCGAAACGAAGTTTGTAGCAGACAGGCTTGACGTTCAGGCGGCGACGCAGGCGGACTTGGAACGCGCCCGCTTTCAGGAGCTTTCGACGCGCGCGCGGCTCACGGAGCTTCTGGAAAATTTGGAGCTTTCAAAAAATCTGCTGGCGAACCTCCTCGGGACGACGCCCGCAAAGCTGGAACTTTCGGTCGAGCCGCTCGGCGGAGTTCCGCCCGAAATTCCGCAGGCAGTCCCCTCCGAATTGCTCGAACGCCGCGCCGACATTGCCGCCGCCGAGCGCGCGGTGTGCGCGGCAAACTACCGCATAGGCGCGGCGCAGGCGGCGTTTTTCCCGACGGTTTCGATAACGAGCTCGCTCGGAACGGAGTCGACGGCGTTTTCAAAACTGCTCAATTCAAGCTCGTTCGCGTGGGGCGTGAGCCCGCAAATTTATATCCCGATTTTTCAGGCGGGGCGGCTTAGTGCGCAAAAAAAAGCGGCGATTGCAAAGCACGGGGAGGCTGTCGAAAACTACAAGGCGGTCGTGCTCAAAGCCGTCCGCGAGACGGAGGACGCCCTTGCGAAAGTCGCGTTTGCAAAGCGGCGCGCGCGCGAATCCGAACTTGCCGCCTTAGCAGCGGAACGCGTCGACGCGCTGGTTTCGGATCAATACGACGCGGGCGTCATAGACTACTTTCAGCGTTGCCAGTCGCATTCGGCGGCGTTGGGGGCGCGGCTTGCTGCGGCGCGGGCACTCGGCGACAGGTATCGCGCGGCGGTCGAGCTTGTCCGCGCGCTCGGCGGCGATTGGCGCAAGTCGGCGGAAGGCGGTTCGGACAAAAGAAACGTTCTCGAACGAGCTCTCAATACTTTCGAGAAAAGCAAATAATTTTCCGTTTTAAATCCTTTGCGGAATTGTATTTTTCGCGGCGTTCGGCGGAAGTCGGGCGTCGCGTTTTTTATGCGCGTTGCTGTTTTTCCGCGGCGCGTTTGCCGCGCCAATGCGCTAATCTTCGGCAGAGGCGATGCTGCGCGGGTGCGCGGCGCGGTGTTCGGCGACGAGCTTTTTCGTGTTCAGATGCGTGTATATTTGCGTCGTCGAAAGGCTCGAATGCCCCAGCATTTCCTGCAATGCGCGGAGGTCGATTCCCCCGTTTACGAGGTGTGTGGCGAACGAATGCCGAAGTTTGTGCGGGGTTATGTTCGACGGCAGCCCCGTTTCGGCGAGGTATTTTGCGAGGGCGCGCTGCACGAAGCGCGGATACATCGGCTTTTTCTGCGGCGTGTGAAGAATGGGCGCGTCGGGTTCGCGCGAGATTGCGAATTTGTCGCGCCAGAGTTTTAGCAGGCTGCCGGCGGCGTCGCCGAACGGGCAGAAGCGCGTTTTGTTGCCTTTGCCGACTACGGTTGCTGCGTTGCGCAGCCAGTCGATGTCGCGCCATTTGAGGGCGCAAAGCTCGCTTATGCGCAGGCCCGCGCCGTAGAGAAGTTCCAGACACAGCGCGTCGCGCGCGCTCGAAAGTTCGGTTTGTTTTTGTTCGCGTTCGTCGTTCCACGGAGCCTGCAAAAGGCGCGGTGTCTGGGTTTCGGTCAGAAAGACGGGCAGGTCTTTTTTCGGCTTCGGAAGCTTGACTCCCGAAAACGGGTCGGCTTCGGCGTCGTTTGTCTGCATTAGAAATTTGTAGAAGGAGCGCACCGCCGAAATTTTGTTGCGCACGGTTGCGGGCATATCGCGCTCGGCAAGTTCGACAACGTAGCGTTTTGCAAGGCGTCTTGAAACGCCGCTGCACGTTTCCTGCCCGTTGTCGCGCAGGAAGGCGAACCATTCGCCGACCGCCTTCGCATAGTTGCGCACGGTGTATTGCGAATAGCGTTTTTGCGTTTTAAGGCGCAAAATGAATTCGTCCAAAAGCTTTTCCATTACTCGAAAATTTTTGCGAGGCTTTCGAAATAGGCGTCGACATATTTTGCGCAGAAAATGTAGGCGACAGCCCCGAGTGCGAGCCACGGGCCGAACGGGATTTCAAGCCCGCCTCCGCCCGCGTTCGCGCCGCCTTTTTTGCCGAACGCCGCGCGGAACGCCGCAATGGGCAGCACCGCGGCGCACCCGATTAGCGAGCCGCCGAAAAGCGCGAATATTCCGCCCTGCCAGCCGCAGAACGCGCCTATGCACCCGAGCAGAATAACGTCGCCCTCGCCCATTGCCTCGCGGCGGAAAACGACTTCGGCAAGAAGTCTAATCCAGTATATCACGCCCGCCGAAACCGCCGCGCCCGCGACGGAAATTCCGAGGCTTTTTATGTGCAAAAGAAGTTTGGGCGCGTTCGCGTAGGCGTCGGAAATGTCGCAGTGGAGTTCGGGCAGGGCTGCCGAAAGGATTACCGCAAAACACGCGCCGCCGACCGTTGCCGCGTCGGGGAGCGTCATAGTGTCGATGTCCACGAATGCGCAGAAAATCATAAGCGATACGAACGCCATATTTGCAAACGCCGCCGCGGGAGAAAACGCGTTCCAAACCGCCAAAAACAGGCACGCCGTCAACGCCTCCACAAGCGGGTATCTGAACGAAACCGCGCCGCCGCAGCACCGCGCGCGCCCGCGCAGGACAAACCACGAAATTATCGGAATGTTGTCGAACCATTTTATCTTTGCGCCGCACTTGCAGTGCGACGGCGGCGTCGCGATTGACTCGCCGCGCGGAATGCGCAATATGCAGACGTTCAGAAAGCTGCCTATGCACGCTCCGAACGCGAAAAATGCGCATTGCATTATAAGCGGAAATTCTTTTGCGGTTTCTAAAAAATCCATAGTCGATGAATTCGTGTTTTTAGAGCCCGAGAGCTTCAAGCATTGTCTTTACGGTTTCGCCGTGGTTTGCGCCCGTCCAGAGTTCGAGCGACTCCGCGCCCTGCCACGCGAGCATTGCAAGCCCGCTTGCCGCGCGTATGCCCAGCTTCCGCGCCGCGGCGACGGAGTTTGTCTCGCGTCCGCGAATGTAGGGCATATCGAAATATACCGCGCTTTCGGGGAACGCCGCGAAGTCGAGTGCGGGCGCGTCGGAGTCTTTAAGCCCTATCGAAGTCGCGTTTATTACTATCGCGTTTTGCGGGATTTTTATTTCGGGCGAGAGTTCGGCGGTGCGGCATTCAAAGTTGTTTGCGCGAATGTCCGAGGCGAGTTTTTCGAGCCTCTCTCGCGAGCGGTTTGCTATTGCAAGCGACTTGCACCCGCGCGTCAACGCCCAGAATGCCGCGCCCCGTGCCGCGCCGCCCGCGCCGAGCAAAACGACGTCGCGCCCGTCGAACCCGAAGCCGAACGACTGCCGCACCGCGCCTTCAAGCCCGAAGCCGTCGGTGTTGTAGCCCGTCCAGCCGCCGTCGGTTCGTTTGAGCGTATTGCACGCGCCCGCCATTTTCGCGAAGCCGTCGAGTTCTTTTACGAGCGGCAAAACGACCTCCTTGTGCGGAATTGTCAGGTTTATGCCCGCGAAATTTTTTTTGTAAAATTCGGGCAGAACGTCCGCCAAATCCTCCGCGGCAACTTGGAAAGCGTAGTATTTCGCGCCCGCAAGTTCGGGCTTCGAACGCGCCGCAAATTGCAGCGCGGCGTTTTGCATAACGGGGCTTAGCGAGTGCGCTATCGGGTTGCCGAAAACCGCAAAGCGCGGGGCGGCGTTGCAGCCCGCGTCGGCGAATTCGGGGTATGAAAAAAGCTGTTCGGGCGTGTAAATCATAGTGTCAAACCGCGTAGTTGCGCGCTCCGAAGAGGAATGTTCCGACGCGTATCATTGTGGAGCCTTCGGCGATTGCGCACTCCAAGTCGTGCGTCATACCCATTGAAAGTTCGGGCAAGTTTGCGCCGAATTGTTGCGAAAGCGCGTCGCGGATTTCGCGCAGTTTGGCGAAGGTTCTCCGCGCGGTGTCGGGGTTTGCGTCGTCGAGCGGGGCGATAGTCATAAGCCCCTCCACGGCGGTATTGCCGAGTTTTAGCGCGGCTTCGAGCAGGGCGGGGGCGTCCTCTATTTCCGCGCCGAATTTTGCGGGGTCTCTGCCCGCGTTTATTTGGAGCAGAACGCGCTGGACTTTCCCGATTTTAGCGGCTTCGGCGTCGATTTTTTCGAGCAGTTTTATGCTGTCGACGCTTTGGATACGCGCGAAATTTTCGACCGCCTTTTTTGCCTTGTTAGTTTGCAGGTGTCCGATTAGCTCCCATTCGAGGGGCTTTGCGGGCGAGTCGGCGGACGCCGCAGCCTGCGCGATTTTTTGGCATGCCTCCTGAACCTTGTTTTCGCCTACCGCCGTCCAGCCCGCGCGAGCCGAAAATTCGGCGGCGTCGAGCGGGTGGGTTTTGGTCACGGGCAGGATTTTTATGTCCGCGGCATTGCGCCCCGACTGCACGGCGGCCTTTGCCACGCGGTCGAGCAGGGCGTCGCGGTTGCGGCAAAACTCTTCGAATGAAATCATTTGTTTTTGTTGTTGTCGATGCTTGCGGCAATCAGGCGTTTGCCGAATTTCCAGAGCGAACCCGTCGGGTTTGCCGCCTCGGAGAGCGTTTCGTCGAAGGCTTTGACGAATTTGTCGACCTCCTTTTCGGTGATGATAAACGGCGGCAGAAGTTTTACGGCGTGGACTTCGTGGCTTGTGACCTGAGTGATGATTTTGTGGTTGTCCATAAGCGACGTGACAATCATCTGCGTGAAAAGCGAATTGTTCGCCGCTTTGAGAGCCTTCCACGCCGCCTTTTGCAGAAGCCCTTTCGGCTCCTGAAATTCGATTGCAATCATAAGCCCCAAGCCGCGCACTTCCCTGATGTAGGAGTGTTTTTCTTTGAGGGCTTCGAGCTTTTCTTTGAGCAGTTTGCCCATCTTCGCGCAGTTTTCGACCATATGCTCCTTTTCGAGAACGTCGATAGTCGCCAAGCCCGCGACCATTGCGAGGTTGTTGCGCCCGAATGTGGTCGAATGCTTGACGCAGTTTTCGAGGGGCGAGAACACGCTTTGGTGGATTTCGCGTGTGGTGACGAACGCCGCGCAGGGCACATAGCCGCCGCTTAACGCCTTTGCCATTGTAACGATGTCGGGCTCGAGCCCCCAATGCTGGTAGGCGAACATTTTGCCCGTCCTGCCGAAGCCCGTCTGGACTTCGTCCATTATAAAAAGCGCGCCGTATCTACGGCAGAGTTCCTGCGCCTTCGGGAAGAAGTCTTCGGAGGGAATGTCGACGCCGTGCCCGATTACGGGCTCGGAGATGAACGCGGCGACGTCGCCCTCTTTGAGTTTCGCCTCCAAGTCTTCGAGGCTGTTGAAGCGGATTTTGTCGGTGTCGGGCAGGAATGGCCCGAAGCCCTCCCTGAAATGCGGCGTGTGCGTTATCGACATCGAGCCGTAAGTCAGCCCGTGGTAGCACCCGTCCATCGAGATTATGCGCGGCTTTTTTGTGAACGCGCGCGCGAACTTGATTGCGCCCTCGTTTGCCTCCGTGCCCGAATTGCAGAAGAACACCGCTGAGAGCTTGTTGTTGTGCAGCTTGACTATGCGTTCGGCGAGAAGCCCGCTTAAAAGTGCGCAGTCGAGCTGGACCATATTCGACAGGTCCATATCGATTGCGTCCTTTATCGCCTTGCCTATAACGGGGTTGTTGCGCCCCATGCCGAAGACGCCGTAGCCCGAGATGAAGTCGAGATACTCGTTGCCTTCGGCGTCGTAGAGATACGCCCCCTTTGCCGACTTGTAGCATTTGTCGAAGCCTATTGTTTTCAGGACGGTCGCGAGCGTGCGGTTGACGTATTTTTCGTGCAAATCGTAGTTTTGTCCGAAGCGCGAATCAATCAATTCCTTTAAGTCAAAATCTTTCATTGATAAAATTTTTAAACGCCGTATATGATAGACGCCACAATAAATACTTCAAACATTTTATTTATGAATTCTGTTTCGCGCTATGTTGTAAATTTCGACCCGTTCGCGGTGCGTTTTCCGGACGGATTTTTCTTGGAGGGCATACGCTGGTACGGGCTTTCGTATCTGGCGGGTTTTGTGGCGGCGCTGCTGCTTTTTAACCTCTACACGCGGCGCGGCAAAAGCCCGCTTACAAACGAAGACAATTCGACGCTCGTCACCTATCTGCTCTTCGGCGTGATTGTAGGCGGACGCCTCGGGTATATGCTCTTTTACGCGCTCGATTCGTTTTTGCAGAATCCGCTTTTGTTCTTCCAAGTCTGGAAGGGCGGAATGGCGAGCCACGGGGGCTTCATAGGTGTGGTTGTCGCGGTGTGGCTGTTTTCGGTCGTCCACAAAAAATCGTTCGCGGCGATTGCCGACTTGGTTGTGGCGTCGGCGAGCGCGGGGATTTTCTTCGGGCGAATCGCCAACTTCGTAAACGGCGAATTGTGGGGGAAGATTTCCGACGCGCCCTGGGCTATGATTTTCCCGAATTCCGCCCCCGACGGAACGCCGCTTGAAGCAATCGCCGCCCGACACCCCTCTCAGCTTTACGAAGCGGCAACCGAGGGCTTGTTCCTGTTTTTGTATTCGCAGTTCAGGCTTTGGAAATGCGACCTCCCCAAAGGGCAGCTTGCTGGCGAATACCTTGTTCTCTACGGGATTTTGCGCATTTTCTGCGAAGTCTTCCGCGAGCCAGACGCGGGCGTCGAGTTTATCTGCGGCTTGCAGCGCGGCTCGTTCTATTCGATTTTCGCGATTTTAGTGGGCGTTGTTTTCATCGTAGCCGCCCGAGCAATGAACCGCAGAAATTCGACTGCGGGCAAAAAGTAGGCGGAGGCTGCGCGAGGCGGTGTGTCCCCCGAAAAACGCGCCGCCGCGAAACGTCTTCGGCGGAACAAAAAAATTTTTCAATAGTCTTGACAGGGGACGACTTTTTTCTGAATATGAATTTATCTCAAACGTTTGAGGCGTTTGAAAAAGAGTTTGTTTTACAAACCGGCACACACAACAACATTACTGCATACTCAAATCTATAACACCACATTACTACTATATCATGGATAGAAGAAGCTTCATAAAAGGTATTGCCGCCGCGGGCGCAGTTGCGGGTTTCCCGACAATCGTTCCCGCTTCGGCTCTCGGCAAAGACGGCGCGGTTGCGCCCAGCGAACGCGTCACGATGGGCATTATCGGCGCGGGCACACAGGGCACTGCGAACGCCCGCAACTTTTTCGGCGACAAGCGCGTGCAGTTCGTCGCCCTCTGCGACGTCAACAACACAACGGGCCGCCAATACTACGGTTACCAGAACAACGGAACTTTCGGGCTTCAAAACGCCCGCAAGCTTTTCGGCAAGGACATTCCATGCTACAACGACTTCCGCGAAGTTCTCGCCCGCAAAGACATCGACACGATTTCGACCGCCACGCCCGACCACTGGCACGCCATTATCGGCATAGCCTGCGCCAAGGCGGGCAAGGACGTCTGGGGCGAAAAACCCCTCACGCGCACAATCCGCGAGGGCAAAGTCTTGCGCGACGTAGTTATGACATCGGGCATAATCTGGCAGACGGGCTCGTGGCAGCGTTCCCTGCCCGAATTCGTCCACGCCGCGGAAATCGTGCGCAACGGACACCTCGGGGAAGTCAGGCAGATAAAAATCGGCTTGCCCTCGAACTTCAAGGCGGAGGTTTTGCGCCCCGTTCCCGTTCCGCAGGGGCTTGATTTCGAAATGTGGCAGGGGCCCGCAATGCGCTCATACTACCACCAGAACAAGACGTTCACGCGCTGGCGCGGCGTCTGCAATTACAGCGCGGGCAAAATAGCCGACTGGGGCGCGCACCACTTGGATATCGCGCACTGGGCGTTGAATATCGACAAGACGGGACCCGTGGAAATCGTCCCCGAATTTGTCGAATGGCAGAAAGACGGATTTTCCGACCAGCCGTTGAAGTACAAAGTCCGCCTCCATTACAAGAACGGGCTTGAAATCGAGATCTCGGATATGAACCAAAACGGCGTCGAGTTCTTCGGCTCGAAGGGCAGGCTGTTTGTCGGGCGCGGCGTTATCTATTCCGACCCCGTCGACATCTCGGGCAGAGTCATCCTTCCGAGCGAGGACAGGCTTTTCCCGATTCGCCACCGCAACCACTTTACGGCGTTTATCGACAGCGTTCTCGACCGCCGCATAACCGTCACCGACATCGACGTTGCGCACCGCACGAATACGGGCTGCTTGCTCGCGGAAATAGCATACCGCCTCAATCGCCCGATTAAGTGGAATCCCGACACAGAGGAAATCGTGGACGACGCCGAGGCTGCGCGTCTTTGCGACCGCACCTACACCGCGCCGTGGATTCTCCAAGCCTAACTTCCGCAAATAGAAACAGAGAAAGGCACACACAATATGAATTTCAGAAAAACACTTATCCTTTCCGTTTTGGCGGCGGGCGCGTTTGCGCAGGGCTTTGCCGACAATTATTCGGATTTCGTAAAATACAATGCGGGCGATTCGCTCGAATGGTTCTATTCGCTCAGGACGCAGTCTCAGGACGCGAAGGCGGCGGTGGAAGTTTCGCGGACGCTTTTGAATAAAATCGCCTCGGAAAAACTTTCCGACGAAGCGTTCCGTCGCGCATGCGATCTGCTAAAACCCATAGCCGATTCCGACGCAGTCGACGTCTTGAAGCCCTATTTGCTCGACCCAGTCCGCGCGCCGTATGTCTGCGACGTTCTGCTGGGGATTGACTCGGGGCGCGTCGATTCCGCCCTCAAAGAGGTCTTGAACAACGCCTCGGCGCAGCGTCCCGCAAAGGAGAACGCGCTCGCGACAATCGCAGCCCGCGGCAAAGACAAAACTTCGGTTATCCGCGCGGCTTCGGACTTGTCCGACAAACAGCTTGCCGAATTCGCGGTTAGATCGCTTGCCCGCTTCACCGACAGCACGGGCGTGTTCGCGCTCTTCGACACAAGCGTTGTCGACTTCCTCAAAGGCGTAGTCGCCGCAAACGACTTCCGCAAACAGGCGGCGCAGGATTCGCTAATCTACATCGCCGACCGCGCGATTATGGCGGGCGACAAGACGGTGGCAAAAAGCGCGTTGGCGGTTGTTCCCGAAACGCCCGATACGATTTTCGCCCGCTCCGAGCTTATGTCCGACGCCGACAGGGTTGTGTATCTCGACAAGCTCATAGCCGACGGCGGCGCGCTCAGCGGTGCGGCGGCTCGCGCAATGAACAGGGGCAGGACTTTCGAGAACTCGCAGTGGCTGATTTCGAAATTCCCGAGCCTCAACAAAAAGGCGAAGCTCGCGGCAATGGGCGGCTTTATGCTCACCGGCGACACCCGCTTCTACCCGACAATCGCGCCCGAAATGGACAACCCCGACGCCGACATAAAGGCTTTGGCGGTTTACAGTGCGCGCTTTTTGTGCGTAGACGAGCCTTCGCTTGTGAAGATTTTCAAAATCTACAAGTCGGGCGAAGAGCCTATGTGCAAGTTCGCCGAAAACGTCCTTGCCGAAAATTCCAGCCACGCGGTTCAGCGCGTCTTGAAGGAAAACGCCGACGCGGGCGATATGAAGGCGTTGGAACTGCTCATTCGCCGCGGCGACGCAAAGTCGGTCGAAAAGCTTTGGAAAATGTTCTTCGACGAAAAAACGCGCACGCCCGCCGTTTTGCGTATGCTCGAAAACACCATAACTTCGGGTCAGGTTCGCGAACTTGCTTCGCACTACAAGACCGCCGACGCCGAGCTTTCGAAGGAAATTACCAAAATCATAATCAAAAAGATTATGCAATACAGGCTCTCTCGCGAATATATGGCAACCGCCGTGAAACAGGCACTCGACGGCAACCTTTCGCCCGATTCGCAGCAGTATAAATTCATTGTCGCAAAACTCAACCTCGGCGACTTGATTAAATAAATTGCCGATAATCCGCGCCTCGCCCCGTGCAAATTGCGCCGCGGCGGGCTTTCGGCGTTAGGACTATTAAAAAAGTCTCGACATTCGTCGGGGCTTTTTTTATGTTTCGTGCTTCAACATTTCTTATTTGCATATGAAAAAATCAATACTGTTATCCGTTATTACTCTGTTTGCTTCGGCGGCGTCGTTTGCTGTAACATACTCGGTAAAGTCGCCCGACGGCAAGCTCGAAGCCAAAATCAACGCGCAGGAGAAAATCTCGTTCTCGCTGCTTTCCGATTCGAAAGTCCTTTTGAAGGACGTTGAAATCGCCATGAACACCGACAAGGGCGCGTTCGGCGTGGGCGCGAAAGTCGAAAGCGTCAAAAACATTTCGCGCGACGGCGTAATCAAGCCCGTCTACGGCATAAATTCGGAAATCAAGGACAAGTTCAACCAGCTCGAACTCGACTTCAAAACTTTCAAAATCCAGTTCCGCGCCTACGACGAAGCCGTCGCGTACCGCTTTGTTTCAAACCTCGGCAAAGGCGAAATGAAGGTTTTAAGCGAAACCCTCAACCTCAATATCCCGCAGAACACCAAGCTCATCACCGCTCTCGACAACGACATGAGCTGCTACGAAGAGCCTTTTAGCCGCGTCAGGGTTTCCGACCTCAAAAAGCCCGAGCACAGCAAGCGCAGCAACGCCATTTTGCCGACGCTCATTCCCTTCGGAAAAAAGACCGTTGCGATTGTCGAAAGCGATGTCGAGGCGTATCCCATGCTTCGCTTTGTCTACGACGAAAAGTCGGGTCTTGCCTCGCGCTTTGTGAACTATCCCAAGTCGATGAAGCCCATCAACAACTTCATGGTAGGCTTCGACACGTTCGAAAACTTCATCGCCAAGACCTCCGCAACCCGCGCATTCCCGTGGAGAGCATTTATCGTCGCCGATAATGACGCCGACTTGGCTGTAAACGACACCGTTTTCAAGCTCGCCCCCGAATGCCGCATTAAGGATACTTCGTGGATTTCCTACGGCGCGTGCGCTTGGGAGTGGTGGAGCGACTGGAACTTGGAGGGTGTCGACTTCAAAACGGGTGTCAATGCCGAAACCTACCGCTACTACATCGACTTTGCCGCAAAGAACAACATCCCCTTTGTCCTCTTTGACGCGGGCTGGCTCGTAGGCAGAGACGTAGGCGGAATGCCCAAGGACGTTCATGAAAGAATGGTTGACGGCAAGCCCTTCCTCGATGTAGCCTCCCTCATCAAATACGCACACTCCAAAGACGTCAAAGTTGTGCTTTGGTGTCTGGGTCACTCGCTCGACCTCTACACCGAAAAGGCTATCAAGCTTATGAAAAGCTGGGGCGCGGACGGCATTAAAGTCGACTTCTTCAACCGCGACGACCAGACCGCTATGGAGCTTTACTACAAAATAGCCCGTATAGCCGCAGAAAACAAAATGCTTGTCGACTTCCACGGCTGCGCCAAGCCCGCGGGCATCAACCGCGCCTATCCGAATGTAATCAATTTCGAGGCGGTTCTCGGCTTGGAACAGGTAAAGTTCTCTAAAAAGAACCACACCACGACTCCCTCGCACGACGTAGACTTGGTTATGACCCGTATGTTGCAAGGGCCTATGGACTATACCCCCGGAGCTATGACAAGCATTCGGTTGCGTTCGTATGCCCCCAACTTCTCGAATCCCGCAACGCCCACAACGCGCGCGCATCAGGTAGCCCTCTACACTCTCTTCTATGCGCCCTTGCAGATGTTGTGCGACTCCGCCACAGCGTATGAAAAATATCCCGAAATCACTTCCTTTATGGCTTCAACTCCCACAACTTGGGACGAATCCAAGGCAATTTGCGCAAAAATCGGCAAGTATGTAGTGCTCGCCCGCCGCAGCGGCGATGTCTGGTATGTTGCAGGCATTTGCGACGAAAAGGGCAAGGACTTCGAAGTCGATCTCTCCAAGATTCTCCCCGCGGGCGCAACCTACACCGCCGAAATTGTCGAAGACTCGATAAACTCCAACTCTCTGCCCAGCGACTACAAGATGTCGGTCAGGAGTGTAGACTCTTCCGACAAGCTCAAAATGTCGATGAAGCAGGGCGGCGGCTTTGTAATCCGCCTCTCTCCCTCCAAGTTCCCGATATTTTCGGACATCATTCGCGCCCTCTTCTAAAACGCGCGAGGGCGTGCGCCTCTTAATCGAGTGCAATTAAAACACACCTGAAAATCTTTCCTCGTTGAGGAAAGATTTTTTTTTGATTTTTAAACTCGATTAAGAGGCGCACTCACGGCTAAAAGACGGTTTTATTTCGGACTTGCGGACATTAGTCCGCCGACGCCTCATAAAACGCGTCTTTTAGCACGCGCCTCGCGCGTTTTAAACCAGCTCACGTGCTGGTTCTAATTTTTTTATATGACGGGCACGGGCGGCGATTGACTTAAAGTCAATGCGCCTTTGTCAAACGCCTACACGAAAAATTATTTTAATAATGGAGGGAAACGGGTTTCGTTGAAACCCGTTTTTTTGTTTTTAGATTAGCAATAGAGGCGCACTCACGTTGAATTGGCGAAACCAATCCCGCGCCGCTTACCAAGCAATAAAATATTGAAAAGTGGTGGGGAGGGGTTAGAGTGGGGAATATTTATTAGAAAATGGCGTTTGACAGGACAGAGCATATTTTGGTGGACGGGTGGAATGTTATCCACGCCGAGCCGAAGTTGGCAAAGCTTTTGGCGGTCGACGCGGTTTCGGCTCAAAAGGCGTTGGCGGACGTTCTGCGCCCGATTCACGACATTCACGCGGCGCGGATTACCATTGTCTACGACGGCAACGGCTCGGACGTCTCGGTTGTGTATCCCGACAATGTCGTGCGCACTTTTGCCGAAGTCTACACGCCCTCGTCGATGACTGCCGACGAATTTATAGAGCGGTTTTGCGCGGTGGCAAAAAACAAGTCGCGCATTGTGGTGATTTCGAACGACCATATGATTTGGGAGACCGTCTCGACATTCGGCGCGGTCTGTATGCGCATAGGCGAGATTTTTTCGCTCGGCAAAATTGCCGTCGCCGACATCGGGCGTCTGACGCGGCGTGTCAATGCCGAAAGCGTTGCAAAGTGGCGCGGAAGTTCGCCGCTTGCCGACTTGGACAAGTTGGAGCTCGATGTTTTGGCGTCGAGGAAATCGTCGCTGTTCGACTCGAAAAAAATGCGCAAAATTCTGGCGAAAATGGGTGCTTCCCCCGCCGACTTTGGGGCAAAAAACGCCCAAAAAAGCCCCGAAAAGCCCGTTTTTAAATCAAAAGTTTCCAAAAAATCGCCCGGAAACGGCGCGTTCGGCGGCGCAAAACTGCAAAAAAACGGCGTCTCGGACCATGCCAAAATGCCGAAAATCGACAAGCAATGGGCTGCAAAAAAACTCGCGCCAAAGCCGCAGAAAAGTCCCCAATCTTCGCCCGCGCAAAAGCGCAAACTGCCCAAGATTTTCAAAGATTTTAAGGAGCTTAAATAACGCGACTTGCGGCGGTTCCCGCGATGTTTGCAGGGTGCGGCGCGTGCGGTGAGTTGGTGTGTGGGGAAAGAGAGAGTGTGTGCTCGTGTGCCGTTGCGATTTTTTTGCAATGCTACGGTTTTTCAGGTGTCGTGGCGGTTTTTGTATCTTTTTTGTATGGAGATGTTCGCGCCATCGTCGGGGTTTTAATGTCTTGACTTATTTTCGGGTCGTAGTAGAGTCGGTAGCTTAAAATCGGGTTGGAAAATAGTCCCACGATTTTAACTTAAATATGAAAGTATTAGTAGCAGACCCTATCTCGCCAAAAGGCGTAGAATTACTGAAAAAACAAGGCTTTGAGACTGTCGAGGCTTACGGCTCGACTCCGGAGCAGATTAAAGAGCTCATCAAGGACGCCGACGCGGTTATCGTCAGAAGCGAAACCAAAATCACCGCCGACGTTCTGGAATGCGCAAAGAAGTTGAAGGCTGTCGGCCGCGCGGGCGTTGGCGTTGACAACATCGACATTCCTGCGGCCTCCGAAAAGGGCGTGATTGTCATGAACACCCCCACGGGCAATACGATTGCGACGGCGGAGCTTACGTTCACGCACATTATGGTCGGAACGCGTCCGATTACGCAGGCGAATGCGTCGATTCACAGCGGCGCGTGGGACAGGAAATCTTTCAAGGGCACGGAGCTTAAAAACAAGGTTTTGGCGGTGCTCGGTATGGGCAGAATCGGCGCGGAAGTCGCAAAGCGCGCGATGGCTTTCGGCATGAAGGTTCTCGCGTATGACCCGTTCCTGACGGAAGCCCGCGCGAAGACTTTGGGCGTGGAAATTGTCGCGCTCGAAGACGCTTTCAAGCAGGCTGACTACATTACGGTGCACATGCCGCTTACGGAAGCCACAAAGTACATGATTGACGAAAAGGCTTTCGAGCTGATGAAGAAGGGTGTGCGCGTGTTCAACTGCGCCCGCGGTGGAATCATCAAGGAGGCCGCGCTTGTGGAAGCCCTCAAAAGCGGCAAAGTCGCGGCGGCGGGCTTGGACGTTTACGAATCGGAGCCTTTGGCGAAGGATAGCCCCCTGCGCGATTTCCCGAATCTGGTTTTAACGCCCCACTTGGGCGCGTCCACGAAGGAAGCGCAGGAAAGCTGCGGCATAGAAGTTGCGGAGGTCATTGCCGACGCGCTCAACGGCGGTTCTATCCGCAATTCAATCAATAAGCCCAGTGTCGACGCGGAATCGATGAAGCAGATTTCGCCGTATATCCAGCTTTGCGAAAAGTTGGGCACGTTTGCGCAGCAGACTTCGGAAGGCCGCGTGAAAAAGCTTGTGGTTAAATATTTCGGCAAGCTCGGCAACATCGACAACAAGTTGCTTACAATCGCAATCCAGAAGGGGTATCTCTCGAAGATTACCGAAAACGCAAACGACCTCAACTCGCCCGCGAAGATGAAGCACTTGGGCATTGAAGTCGAAAGCGTCAACACGAATGCAGACGCGGACTACTCTGAGTTGGTGGAAGTCGACGTCGTGTTCGAAAACGGCGCGGTGCAGAACCTTGCGGGAACTGTTATGGGCAAGATTGCAAAGCCCGTCGTGGTGCAAATAGGCGCGTACAAGGTTGCGGCAAACCTCAACAACAAGTGCGCGCTTATGCTCAAAAACAACGACACTCCCGGAATGGTCGGCATTATCGGCACTTCGCTTGGCAAGCACAACTGCAACATCGCGAACATGTCGCTTTCGAGAATGGACGGCGGCGTCGCGCTGAGTGTCTACGAGCTTGACAACATTCCGACTGCGGACGTAATCAGGGAGCTTGACGGACTCAAAAACGTCGAAGCGGTCAAGGTTGTAGACCTATCGTAGTATGAACGCGCTCGGCTATATAATTACGGCGGTTGCGGGCTACCTGTTGGGGTCGGTTCCGTTCGCCGTAATAATCGCCAAGTGCTGCGGCGTCGACATTTTCAAGGTCGGCAGCGGCAACCCCGGGGCGACGAACGTTAAGCGCACCTGCGGAAAATTCGCGGGAAATTTGTGCTTTTTGCTCGACGCGGCCAAGGGGTTTGCCGCGGCGTCGTTCCCATATTGGGCGCGGTATTTGGGCGTGGACTTCGCGCCCGAAGCGTTGCGGGCTTTGGTGTTTACGGGGATTGCGGGCGCGATTTTGGGGCACAGTTTTTCGGTGTTCGTGAAATTCCGCGGCGGCAAGGGTGTGGCGGTCACGATTGGCGGGCTGCTCTTTGCGATGATTGTCCCGATTTTTGTGGGGCTTTTGTTGTGGGTTGCGGTGTTTTATGCGAGCAGGTATGTGTCACTGGCGTCGATTGTAATGGCGTTGTCGCTGCCCATTGCGGCGTTTGTCTGTTATGGGGCTGCGATTGAATTTTATGTGGCTCTCGCCATAGCCGCGGTTATCATCTACCGCCACCGCGGTAATATTTCGAGATTGTTGAAGGGAACGGAAAACAGATTTTAATATGGATTGCCACAAGGTTTTTAGGATAGGCTTTATCGGAATGGGCACGGTCGGGCAGGGTGTCTGGAAGCACCTCGACTGCGACCGCGCGCGCATGCAGAAGCGTTTCGGGGCGCAATACGAGCTTGTGAAGGCGTCGGTGCGCGACATCAACAAGAAGCGCGACATTTCAATCGCGCGCGAACAGATGACGGAAGACCCATACGATGTTGTAAACGACGATTCAATCGACATCGTTTGCGAGCTTATGGGCGGCACCGACAGGGCGTTGGAGCTCACTCTTGCCGCGCTGAAAAAGGGCAAGGTTGTTGTCAGCGCGAACAAGGCCGTTATTTGCAAGCACGGCGCGGAGATTTTCGAAACCGCGCAAAAATACGGCGGTAAATACTTTTTCGAAGCGAGTGTGGCGGGGGGTATCCCCATAATAAAAGTGTTGCGCGAAGGGCTTGTGGCCAACAGGTTTTCGCTCATCTACGGAATTTTAAACGGCACTTGCAACTACATTCTGACGCGTATGGAGCGCGAAAACGCCCCGTATGAGGCGATTGTCGAAGACGCGAGAAGGCTCGGATATGTGGAGGCCGACGAATCGCTCGACCTCGACGGGTGGGACGCCTCGCACAAGATTTCGATTTTGGCTTATTTGGCGCACGGCGTTTGGGTCAGCCCCGAAAGGGAAATGCTCGTGGAGGGCATTCGCGGCGTGAAGCTCGAAGACATCCACTGGGCCGCCGAAAACGGTTTCCGCATAAAATTGGTGGGGGCGGCGCGCAAAAACGGCGACTCGCTCTTCGTGTCGGTATATCCAGCGCTTTTGCCAACAAGCGATGTTGTCGCGAATGTCAACGAAGTCTACAATGCGGTTTCGCTAAGCGGAGACGTTGTTGGCAGGACGGTGCACATCGGGCGCGGAGCGGGTCAGGACGCGACTGCGAGCGCGGTTATTGCAGACATCGCCGACGCGATAAAGTCGCTTGCTTCGTCCGCGCCGTGCGTGCTGTCGGTGGCGAAGGACGACAATGTCCATTTGGCGTCGCTCGAAGAGGTTGCGGGCGAATTTTATATGCGCATCGACGTGAAGGACGAGGCGGGCGTTTTGGCGCACGTGGCGTCTTTGCTGGCTTCGGAAGGCATTTCGATAGAGCTTTTGCAGCAGAAAAAACACGGCATAGAAGGTCGGGCGTGGCTTTTGCTTACGACGCACGAAACGAGCGAGGCTGCGATTTTGCGAGCTTGCGAAAAGCTCGAAAAATCTTCGTTTACGTTCGAAAAGCCGTTCGTGCTGAGGATTTTGAAAAACGCGTAATTTTTTATCGGGACGGCGCGGCTTTTATCGCGACGTCTTTTTTTTTTATTCAACTCAAACAGGATAACACAAAATGGGAAAATCTATCAAAAAAATAGCGGCGTTTTTTTGCGCCGCGGTAATGTCAACTTGCGCGGCTTTTGCCGCGACGCGAATCACGGTTGTTGGCGACAGCATTTCGCAGGGAATCGGAATTCCGGAAAAGGAGCGGGCGGAATTTTGCTATCCCGCGCAGCTCGGGAAAATTCTGGAAGGCTTTTGCGTTGTGGAAAATTGCAGTATGCGGGGCTCGAACATTGTTGCGAAGGGATTTCGTCCGTATATGAAGCAGAAGTGCTACAAGCGGGCGTTGGAGTCGAAGCCCGATGTGGTGCTTGTGCTTTTGGGCGCGAATGACGGGCACTGCCGCAACTGGAAGTTCAAGGACGATTTCGAACGCGACTACAACGCGCTTTTGGACTCTTTTGCAAATCTCGACACGAGGCCGCAGATAATTTTGGGGATTCCCCTGCCGTGTTTTATAAAGGGCAATCCGAAGGCGATTGACGGCGGCGTTTTGCGCAATGAGATTACGCCGATAATCGAAAAAATCGCGAAGAAGCGCGGGCTTAAAACCGTGGATTTTTACGCGCTTTTTGCCGACAAGAAGGCTCTTATGCCCGATAAAATCCACCCGAACAAGGAGGGGGCGGCGGTTATGGCGCAATTTTTGGCGAAATGGCTTGTCGAAAACGGCGTCGTGAAAGTTTCGGAAAAATAGCGGCGTTGCGCTGGAACGGCGCGGAAGTGCAGCGCGGGGGCGCGAATGCTCGGCGAGGGTCGGGCGAGAAGTTATGGCGAATGAAAAAACTTTCGGCGGATTGCCGAAAGTTTTTTGTTTTTTTACGCATTGGGCGTAATATCAAAAACTATCCGCGAATCATAGTAAGAAGCATTTTGAAGTTTTCCGCCGCGAAGAGTTCGTGCGGGACGTTTGCGGGCATAATCACAAAATCTCCCGATTTAAGGGTATAAGGGGTGTCGCCTATTTTGATTTCGGCAGTGCCGTCGAGAATTTGGACGGCGGCGTCGAAGGGGGCGGTATGGCGGCTCAATCCCTGTCCCTTCGCGAACGAAAAGACGGTGATGTTGCCTGCGGGGCTTTTCAGAACCTGTCTGCTTACTATGCCTCCTTCCTCGTAATTTACGGTGTTTGCGAGGTTGCGGGGCGCGTCGAATGTCGGGGTGTTTTCCATCATGGGTTTTCCTTTATTTTTGTTGTCGGGTTAAAACGAAACGAGGAGTTGTCCGCCGAGGACGAAGGCGTTTGAAATATCGGAGTCGCCGCGCGGGTCGATTATGTATTGGACGACGGGTTGCAACGAAATGTTGGAATTTACGGTGAAGAGGTAGTTTGCCTCCAAAACGGTTTCGCAATCCGAATTTCCGTTATTGTAGTTGCCGCTGAAAAAGCCGCTTGTCCACGAGAGGAAAACGCTGTCGTCGGGGCGGTGCGGAACGAATCCCGCGAACTGCAAGCCCGCGTATGTCTGCCACGTTATCGGGCTCGTGCTTTTCACGGGGGCGAACTGCGCGCCCGCCCAGATTGTGATTGCGCGGTTTTTGTCGGGGCTGTCGACCCAGATTTCCTGCTGCCCCTGAATGTAGAAGCCGAAGCCGTCGCTTTTGAAGCCCGCACGGGAGGCGTCGAGGTCGGACATATCGTAGCCATCGAAGAAGTATCCGCCGAGTTGGTAGATGCCGTCGAGGTCGCCCGCGAGTGTGGGCGACCACGCCAGCTGCGCCATTATCATATAGCCGTCGTTATTGCCCATTCCGAAGTATGTGCCGTGCCAGCCAGAATCGTTGATGCTGTCTGGGACTTGGTATAGCCCCGCGGAGAACGCCAAGTCGGCACAGGTTTGGTAGGTTGCGCTAATGCCCCACGCGGCGAGCGTCTCCGAGGTAAAGGGCGAGGCGTAGAAAATCGCCTCGGGAGCGGAATCCATTGCACCGCCCGCGAGGTAGCCGAAGACGGGAAGCCCCGCGAAGTCGTCGGACATACTCATTCTGCCCGCTTTGAAGGCGAGGGTGTCGCCGTTGCAAAGTTCGAACTTTTGCGTGTAATACATTTCATAGAACATGACGCCCGTTGTGATTGCCGACTGAGAGACGGTGTAGAAGTTCCCGATTTTTCCCGAGAGGTCGCGCCCCGCGTTGTACGCGCCCGAAACGGTTATAGACGCATTTTTGATGCCCGCTATTTTTTGCAGGTCGATGTCCGCGCCGAAAATCATAATGTGGGTGTAGTTGGTTCCCTGCGCGACGCCGCCCGAGGGGTTGGAGAAAATGTCGGCGTAATAGTCGAACGAAAACGTAACGCCGGTGTCGGCGGCGATTTTATTTCGGGTGTCGGAAATTTTTTGCGAAAGCGCGTTCAAGCCGAAGTTTCCACAGGGGAGTTCGGCGGTATATCCGTTTGCGCAGGTCGCGTTTTGCGCGATAGCCGCCGACGAAAGGGCGAATGCGGCGGCAAAAATCGATATGATTGTTTTTATATTTTCCATATAAAAATATCCGTTTTTATTTTTTTATTGGCGCGCCGACATTGCCGCCGCCGCGCGATTGTGGTGAGTGGAGTAGGTGTTAAGGATCGATGTCCAAAACTTCCGACTCGGCGAAGATTATAACGTTTTCGCCGTGGCGTTTTGTAAGCGGGGCGGCATCGGCTTTCTTCGGTTTTGCGCCGCGCGGTTGAGTCTGTTTGGCGTCGGCGGGAACTGTCGCAAATGTTGTTGTTTTGGCGTCGCGGCGGTGCCCATCGCCGAGTTTTTCGTATGCGGTGTAGCATGCGGTGATAACGGCGATTGCGGCTATGAGGCAGGCGCAGAATTTTTCGCCGCGGGTGAATGCGCGTTTGCCCGCTTCGCGCCGAGTCCATATGAAGACGGGAATTCCGAGCGCGAGGAATATCAGCGAAAGCAGCAGATATTCAAGCCCCGCTGCGTATATCAGCCACACCGCGAAGAGCGAGCCGACGGTGCCCGAAACAACCGCGTTTTTGACGCTTACGCCGAGCTTTTTGTTGTCCGCAAGCAATTTGCCGTCGCGCGAGATTTTCCAGAGATAGGCGGTGCTTGCAAGATACGGCGGCAGCACCATTACGCCCGTAATGCTAAGCAGGGTGTTCCAGGCGTCGCTCGAAAAATACACCATTAGCATCACGATTTGCATCAGTATGCTGCTTATCCACAGCGACACCGAAGGCGCGCCGTTGCGGTTCTCGCGGGCGAATATTTTCGGGAATGTGCCGTCCTTGGCGGCGGCATAGGGCATTTCGGCGGTGATGATTGTCCACGCCAGCCAGCTGCCGAGAATAGCGACTATCAGCCCGACGTTCATCACCCACGCGCCCCACGCGCCGACTGCCTTTTCGAGGATGCCCGCGGTCGAGGGATTGGCGACGGCGGCGAGTTCGTCCTGCGTCATAAAGCCGAACGGCAGCACCGACAAAAGCACGAAAACCGCGAGACCGCCGAGAAAACCGAGGATTGTGGCGCGTCCGACGGACTGCGCGGTTTTGGCGCGCCCCGAGAGGACGACCGCGCCCTCGATGCCGATGAACGCCCAGAGTGTAACGAGCATTGTGCTTTTTATTTGCGCGGAAATCGAGCCGAGTTCGGGCGACCCCTTTGTGGGCGTGTGTCCCCAGAAGTCGGTCGAGAATTTGTCGAAATTAAAGACCGCCGCCATTACGACAATGAAGAGGATTATCGGCAGGATTTTGCACACCGTCGCGACTGTGTTTAGCGAAGACGCCGAATGAACGCCGCGCAGCACTGTGAAGTTGAAAACCCAAATCAGCAGCGAGCCGCCCACAATCGACCACAGGTTGTTTCCGCCCGCAAACGTTCCGGGAAAAAAGTAATTGAGCGCGTCCATTGTGATAACCGCATAGCCGACGTTGCCGAAAATCTGGCAGAGCCAATAGCCCCACGCGATTGTAAACCCCGCGTAATTGCCGAAGCCGTCGCGGCTGTACATATAAAGTCCGGACGCGAAATCGGGGCGCGCCGAAGCGAGGATTCGGAACGTATTTGCGATGAAATAAATTCCGATTCCCGTGATTATCCACGCGATAATGACGGCACCCGCCGACGCCGACGCCGCCATGTTTTCGGGGAGGCTGAAAATTCCGCCGCCAATCATCGAGCTTAGCACAATCGCGGCAAGCCCGAATGTGCCGAGTTTTTTGGCGGTCGACGCGCCGCCGCCCGAATTGGGCGCGGCGGCTTTCTGAGCGGGTATTCCGTCCTGTTTCATATCCGAACCTTCCCTATTTTGCCGAAACCGCGTCGGCGAATTCGAAGTTCAAAAATCCGAGCGCGGTCAGGCAGTAGCCGAACGATTTTGTTATGTTGAGATAGTTGTGGAAGAACTGGAATTCACTGTGTTTTTCGACGCCGCGGATTTCAAGCTCGTGTTTGAGCGACTTGTTTAGCCACATTTCGCAATGGGCTTTGGCGATGTCGTCGTCGATGAACGTGTCGAAATACTCGACGTATTCAGCAGCCCAGCCGCCGATGAGTTCGCCCTTTTTGTCCTTGCCCCAGCAGATGCCGACGCCTGTTGCGATTGCCTTATGCTCGCTGCCGCGCGCGCCGTTGCCGGCGATGATGACTTCCAAAACCGCGCCGTGTTTGAAGTGTTTGCAGACTTTGTCGACGGGGAGAATGTTGCCGTAAAGCTCTTTGGGCAGGACGGAAGTGTAGGGAACTACATTGAAGTTTTCGATTTTCGCCTGCAAGAGGGCTGAATCGTAGCAGAAGGTTTCGAAGGGCTGCGGCGGAATGCCGTCGTCGGCTTCGCCTGCGCCGCCGGTGTGGAATGCCAATGTGGGGTATCTTGTGCCTAATATCATTTTTTATCCTTTTTTATTATGGGCTGCGGCGGGGATTTTTATGTTGGGGTAATCCGCGTTTTGCGCCGCGCATCCGATTAAAACGGCTTTAATATCGTCAATAAACCGAAAGCATAAATTTTTCGGCGATTTTGGCGGCGGTTCGGGCGGGCTGAAAACGAGATATTTCCTTGACGCAGTCGCGCAAAGGCACGTATGATTTTCATTCACCAACAATTAAACATATGAGAAAAATTATTACTCTTCTGACAGCCGCGATTGCGTTTACATCTTTTGCGGGCGAACTCTACGTTCCCGACCACCCGAGGCGCGACAAGCCCAATTTCGCCAACTGGGGCGGGCTTAATGTGCCGGTAAACTACGACGACTCGAAGGCGGACAAATACCGCAAGCTCGACATTCTGCGCGAAATAGGCGGCGAACGGAAGATAACGTCGGCGCGGCAGTGGCTTGATTGCGAGCGTCCGAAAGTCGTGAAATTTTTGGAGACGGAGCAATTCGGCAAGATTCCTCCGCGTCCGAAAAAAATCGAATTCAAGTTGGTGGAGTCGTCTGATAACGCGCTCGGCGGCATAGCGTTGCGCCGCCAATACAAAGTGGTTTCGACAGACGCCAACGGCACGCATACGTTCAACGTGCTTTTATACTGCCCGAAGAACGCCTCGAAGGAAAACCCCGTTCCGTGTTTTGTGTATCCGAACTATGCGGGCAACCACACGGCGTCGAACGAACCCGAGGTGCTTTTGCCCGAATCGGACGCGTGGATTCGCAACAACAAAATGTGCAAAGTCTCCGACAACAAGGCGCACGAATACCAGCGCGGAACGCACCTTTCGCGCCACCCGAACGCGGAGATTGTGGCACGGGGCTATGCGGTTGCGACATTCTGCTACTGCGAGCTTTATCCCGACCTCGAAAGCGGCAAGGACTTGATGTTGGAAAAATCCGTTTACAGAATTTTCAATCGCGGGGCGATAGACGCGAATCCTACTTCGATTCCAGCGTGGGCATGGGGCGACTGCCGCGTGCTCGACCTGCTCGAAACGCTGCCGTTTATCGACCGTTATAAAATCGGCGTTGCGGGGCACTCGCGTTTGGGAAAAACCGCGATGTTTGCCGCCGTGTGCGACCCGCGTTTTGCGATGTCGGTTTCGAACAGTTCCTGCGCGGGCGGCGCGGCTATGGCATTGCACGACTACGGCGAGAATTTCAAGTTCGCGGCAAGATACTTCACGCGCTGGTATCAGCCGAAGATGATTGAATACGGCGACAATCCCGAATCGCTGCCGGTGGACGCCCAGCACTTTATTGCGGCAATAGCCCCGCGTTTGGTGTATGTTTTAAGCGGAACGAAAGACTATTGGGCAGACCCCAAAGGCGAATTCCTCTCGCTTATGGAGGCGGCAAAAATCTACGCGCTTTTTGGCTCGAAGAAAATGCCGACAATGGACGACCTGCGCATTAAAACGCCGTTCATCGGCGACGGCTTCGGCTATGTGCTCTATGAAGGGCCGCATCAAATCGACCTCTACAACTGGAACTGCATTCTCGATTTTGCCGACGCAAACGGCTGGGTGAAAAAGGCAAAGTAGCCGGGGGTTTGCAGCGGCAGGGCGGCGTTTCGCCCGACTGCAATTTTCGAGTTTATAAAAAAATACGGTGTTGACTCCGTATTTTTTTGTGTCCGATGATTTCGTAAAATGTGGAGAGAGTGGAGAAATATATTAATTTACATCAAATTGGAGAGAGTGGAGAAATATATTAATTTACATCAAATTGTATTGTAGGCTATTTTTTTGCGGGCGGCTTGGGTCTACAAAATTCCGACGGACAGAAATACCATTGGGGCGGCGTCGGCGTCTATGTTGCGGCGGCCGGATTTTTTGAAATCGAGTTCTCGGGCGAAATTCGCGCCGACGTGGAGACCAATATAGAAATGTTTTGCAGGTTTCCAAGTCGCTCCGACGCCGTAAAGCCAGCAGGAGTCGCGCAGGACGCCGCCGTCGCTCAGGCGCGAATATGTATTGGCGTATTCGATTGACGTGTCGAAAACAAGCGAGCCGTCGCCGAAGTAATCATATAGCAATGTTGCGCCCGAGAATGTTTTAAGCGAGAGTTTTTCGGTAATGCGCCACTGCACGAATACGGCGGGGATACCGATCCAGTCGCGTGAAAGCCGCGAGTATGCCGCCGCTCCGAAGCCTATCGAAAGGCTCTCCGAAACGGCATACAACGCGCCCGCGCCGACAAATCCCGTCGCGCCGAGATTCCAGTCTGCGGCGTTTTCGGCGGAGAATTTTACAGAGCCGAAGGCGAACGCCGACCACTGACGCTCGATGTTGTAGACGTAGAAGAACGAGGTTGTTAGCGCGTCTAAATTGTCGAACGGGGCGTCATCGGAATAAGATCCGCCAAAGTCTGCCTCCAAGCGCGAGTATTGAACGTAGGCAGTCAGGGCGTGTTTTTTCGATTCGCTAATGCTCTGCGATTTCAGCGTGGCGGCGTATCGTTGGGTTTGGAATGTGCCCGAGGTTGCACCGTGAATATCGGTTTTTGCGACGCATTCGCCGTATCCTTCAAGGGAGAAGGAATTGTGCCAGTCCGAAACAAGCTCGTCGAAAAACGAAGTTCCAAGCCCCGACTGTGCCAAGCACGTCGAGGCAAAAAACACAGCGCAAGCCGACAGGAAAATTTTTTTGATAAAATGCATAGGTTTTTATGAAAACAAAAATCGCAAAACGCAAGAAGAATCATCGGCAAAAATTTTTTGGAAAAAAGATGTTGACAAGCGGAGATAAAAGAAGGATAACACAAGGACAAAATGATGATTGTTCAGTAGCTCAGCGGTAGAGCAGGTGACTGTTAATCACTTGGTCGTAGGTTCGATCCCTACCTGAACAGCCATCGTAAAAAAGCGGCTTCCAGCTCGGAAGCCGCTTTTTTAGTGGCTTTGCGGGCGGGGGCTTTTGTGTGTATTGTGTTTGTGCTTGTATTTGCAAAACACAACGCGAACACAAAAATGTTGTCTCTTGCACACCAATGTGGTGGTTGTGGAAGCTGTATTTTTTGGGCAAAAAATGCCGCGCGGAGGTCCCGTGCGGCGGTTTATCTTATTATAACGTGTGGTGGAAGGTATCGAAATTTTTGTGAGGGAAGAATGTGGGAAGCTATTGAAAAATCAGTCTTAGAGTGGGGTCAATCTGACGTTGCGGAAGTGGATTTCGCCTCCCTCCGACTGCAAGGCTATATAGCCAGACTTATTGAGTGAGCCTGTTGCTTTGTTCATCAATGTGCCGTTTATGAAGACGGTTATTGTGCCGTCCTTACAGATTATATCGGCGTTATTCCACTCGCCCGAGGGGTTTTCGTTGGAATCGCGGAGCCGTTTTATGACGGGAAATTTCGGCCGTATCGCGCCCTCGGGCAATTTGAATTCGGCGAGATTTGAACCGCCCAGAAGCACGAAATCGCCGACTTTGCCCTTCATCAGCTGGCACTCGACTGCGTTGGGCCAGAGTTTAAATTCGTCCTGAACGAAGAGGAAGATGCCGCTATTGACGGTTGTTCGCGGGTATTTCCACTCGACGTGCAAGCGGAAGTTCGAATACTTTTTGTCGGTGCGGATAAAGCCGAAAGGCTTGCCGCTAACGCGAATGACGCCGTTTTGTGCGGAGAACACCGAAGAAGTGTCGGCGATGCCGTCGGCGAAGGGTGTCCAGCCGTCGAGGTTTTTGCCGTTGAAGAGGTCGACGGTAGCGGCGGAAGCCGAAACTGCCAATATGGATAGAATGGTTGCAAACGATTTCATAATATACATTGCAGGTTAAATTCTCTATTAGCGAAAATGGCGTGAAGCGCGGAAAAATCAACCGAATAAAGAGGGATTTTTTTGTGGGTGGAGGGCGGGTCGGGTGTTGTTTTTTGGTGGAGGTTGGGTGTTATTTTTTGATGTTTTTTATTTGCGACAAAATTTTGTCGAGAATGTAAGCCGACGCCAAAAGAATCGGGAAGAGTATGAATATTATTGTCAGAGAATTTTCGACAGTCTTGCTGCGGGGCAGTGGCACGGTTTTCAACAATTTTTATTCGAAAAAGGTGTCGGTCTATCGGCGGATTGCCGCGCGGTGGAGGGGTTGCTTATTGTATTTGCGGCGCGGAACTGGGCAGGATTGAGACGTCGAAGGTGTCTTTCAGCTTTGTGCCGCCGATTTGCATTTTGCGCGATTTTTCGAGCAGCCAAGCGAGCTTTTTTGCCGCGGCGTCTATCGGGAAGCCCCGCGGGCGGATATTGGAAATACAGTTGCGGTCGGACTCCACGCTCGCCCATTTTGCGCGGTATGTAAAGTATGCGCTGAGGCTGTCGGGCGAGCCCAACCCCGGGCGTTCGCCCACGAGTATCAGTGTATGGCGCGCGCCGAGAATTTCGTTTATCGCGTCCTGAATTTTCACGCGGGCGTAGGGGACAATCAGAATCGGGTATGTCCGCCAATGTTCGGGCGGGAGGTTTTTGAAAAGCGCGATTACTGTATTTACGGCATGGGCGTTTGCGGCGGTTGCGGAAAGTCCGTCCGAGATCACAACGGCGAAGTCGCGCGAGCCCCACTTCACGGCGTATTCTTTGAGTCGGGTTATTGAGGCGTCGTCGAGCCGTCTGCCGAGTTCGGGGTTCATCAGGTATGTCTGTTTGTCCGAAACGCGGGTATTGAGCGTTGCGGTTTCGAAGCCCGAAAGCGAGAGCTTTTCGGCGATTTCTTCGGGGCGGAATGTCGCCCAGACGGCGTCGCGGGCGCGGGCGTGTGCGAGGCGGAAGTCGAGTATCGACGGCGTGCGCTGGCTTCCGCCCGCGCGTCCTATGCCGATTCGTGCGGTCGTGTATTTTTGAAGTTTCGCCCACGGATCCGCCGCGCCGACCGCGTTGGCGGCTGAATTCGCCCTTTGCAGAAAAGCGTTTTTATTGTCTGTCGGAGATTCCATAATCAGCCAAAAGTCTGTTTGCGGGGTTTGCGGGCAGAACCCGATTGCCGCCGAAGATTTTCATTTTTTCAAGCCAAGCCTCGAACTCGGGGGCGGGGCGCAGGTTCAGCAACTGCCGCGCGTATAAAATATCGTGGAATGATGTTGTCTGATAACCGAGCATAATGTCGTCGCAGCCCGGGATTCCCATTGCGTAGTTTAGCCCCGCCGCCGCGAGCAGCGTAAGCAGCGTGTCCATATCGTCCTGATCGGCCTCGGCGTGGTTTGTGTAGCAGATGTCGCAGCCCATCGGAAGCCCCAGAAGTTTGCCGCAAAAGTGGTCTTCGAGCCCCGCGCGGATGATCTGTTTGCCGTTGTATAGGTATTCGGGCCCGATGAAGCCGACGACGGTATTGACAAGCAGCGGGCGGAACTCGCGGGCGACGGCGTAGGCGCGGGCTTCGCAAGTCTGCATATCGACGCCCCAGTTGCCCTCCGCCGAGAGAGCCGAGCCCTGACCCGTTTCGAAATACATAACGTTGTCGCCGACCGTGCCGCGGTGCAGCGACAATGCCGCCTCGTGAGCCTCTTTTATAAGCGCGAGGTTTATGCCGAAATTTTTGTTGGCAAGCTCGGTGCCCGCAATCGACTGGAAGACCAAGTCGACGGGCGCGTTCTTTTCCATAACGGCGATTGCGTTTGTGATGTGCGAAAGCACGCACGACTGGGTTGGAATTTCATATCGTTGGACGAGTCCGTCGATTAGCTTCAAAATCTCCGTCATTGCTGGGACGCTGTCGGTTGCGGGGTTTATGCCGATTACGGCGTCGCCGCTGCCGTAGAGGAGCCCGTCGAGCATCGAAGCGGCTATGGCTTTGAGGTCGTCGGAGGGATCGTTGGGTTGCAGGCGCGAAGAGAAACGTCCCTTCAAGCCGAGCGTGTCGCGGAATTTCGTCACGACGCGCCGCTTTGAGGCGACGAGAATCAAATCCTGATTGCCCATAATTTTCGACACCGCCGCGACCATTTCGGGCGTAAGCCCCCAAGTCAGGCGTTCGAGCGTGTCGGCGTCGGTCTCGTAACGCAAAAGCCAGTCGCGGAATTCGCCTACGGTTAGCGACGCCACGGGCGCGAACGCGGCCTTGTCGTGCCTGTCGAGGATAAGTCGCGTGACTTCGTCCTCTTCATAGGGAATGAGCGGCTCTTCGAGAAACAGCGAAAGCGGAACGTCGGCAAGGCACATCTGCGCCGCCACGCGCTCTTCGTAGTCGGCGGCGGCAATGCCCGCGAGTTCGTCGCCCGAACGCTTGGGCGAGGCCTTCGCCATCAGCTCTTTGAGCGAGCGGAAATTGTGCGTTTTTCCGCCCGCGTTTATGCTCCAAGTTGTCTTCATTTTATCGCTGCTACATTTTCACGTTGAATAGCGACGGAATCCACAATGCGATTTCCGGGAATATCATTATCAACACGAGGGCAAGAAGCATAAGACCCACAAACGGGATAATCGAGGCGTAGATGTCGCGGATTGTAATGCTTTTGGGCGACATCGCGCGCATCAGGAACAGATTGTATCCGAAAGGCGGCGTTATGTATGCTATTTGGCATGTTATAGTATAGAGGATTCCGAACCATATCGGGTTGAAGCCCAGCTTTACTACGAGCGGAATATACAGCGGCGCGACTATCACGAGCATTGCGGTATCGTCGAGGAATATTCCCAATATCACGAACGACAGTTGCATAAGCAGCAGCACTTGCCACGGCGACAGCCCCCAGTCGTTGAGGAACAGTCCTTCGAGCGCGCGCACTGCGCCGAGTCCGTCGAAGACCGCCGCGAACGCGAGAGCCGCCATCATCACCCACATAAACATTGCGGAATTGTCGAGGGTTTCGCGCAGGATTTTCTTGAAGATGTCCCAAGAGAGTCTCCGTCTGAAAAGCGCGACCAGAAACGCCGCGAATGCCCCGAATGCCGAGCTTTCAACAAGGCTTGTCAACCCGAAGAAGAAAGAACCTATAACCGAAAATATCAGCAAAAGCGGAATTATACCCGCGCTTAACACGCGCAGTTTTTCCTTCATCGGGAAGTTGCGCTCGCTCTTGGGCAGAATCGGACCCATTTTCGGATTCAAGTGGCAGCGAATCAGAATGTAGGCAAGGAACATAACCGTCATCAGCAGCCCCGGCCCGATGCCCGCCAACCACAGTTGGCTTACGGGCTGGCGTGCAATCATTCCGTAAAGCACCAATACGATACTCGGCGGAATGAGGATTCCGAGTGAACTGCCGGCTTGGATAAGTCCGCTAATCATGCGCTTGTCGTAATTGCGCTTCAACAACTCGGGCAGGGCAACACTGCACCCGATTGCCATGCCCGCGACGCTGAGTCCGTTCATGCACGAAATCAGAACCATTACAAGCAGCGTTCCGACGGCGAGACCGCCTTTTAGCGACCCCATCCAGACGTGGAACATATAATACATGTCGTTTGCGATGCCAGATTCGGAAAGCATAAAACCCATAAAAACGAACATCGGAAGCGTCAGCATGGGATACCAGTTGAAGAGTTTTATTGCCGAGTTAAAGCCGATTGCCACGCTGCCGTCGCCCCACAAGTAGAGTGCCGCCGCAACGCCTACAAAGCCCATCGCAGCAAACACGCGTTGCCCCGTGAGCATAAGCAGCATCAGCGTCGAAAACATCAGCAAAATTATAATTTCGGGAGCCAATTCCATATCAGTATTTCCTTCCTATCGACTTGCAAAAATCCTTCAAGAGTTCGGCTGTGGCTTGCAGAAGCATCAACGCCATACCCGCAGTCATTATGATTTTTATCGGAGCCATCGGCGGCTTCCAGACACTGTGATTGCGTTGGTCGAATTCGAGCGCGAATGCCGAACTGTCCCACCCGCCCTTTACCATTATGTAGAGATAAAACAGCAGGAAGAAGATAGTGAAGACGTCGACAATCGCCTTCGTGCGCGGTCTCCAACGCTCGTAGAGAAAATCCATTCGCACGTGAATGCCGTGTTTGAGGCTGCTTGCCCCTCCGAGAATGTAGTATGCCGCCATTGTAAACTGCGTCATTTCCATAACCCAGATTACGGGGTGGTGAATTGCGTTCGTCACGATGGAATACAACAGCAAACCCATCATCACAAGCAGCAGATACATTGCGCCCTCGCCGACGAATTCGCTGAATTTTCCGACATATCGAATATACAGCCGAATCAGCTTCATCGCGGGCACGCCCGTGTTTTCGCGTACTTTCGCCCAATCGACCGAATCGAGCCAGTCGTCGATGTCATCGAATCTCGTTCTTCTGATGATCATAAAAAAGATTTAAAAAATTAGATTTTAATATAATGCGCCCGCCGACGCCGCGCTTCGAACTCTGTGGAAACGAAGCCTATTCGGCGGCGGACGGTTCGGGTTTTATGCAAAATCCGTGTCGGTTTAACGGTAGGGCGAACCCGCCTTTTCCATCATGGCGTTGTATTCGCGGAAGATTTTTACGACCTGCTTTTGGCGCGGCGTGCCGTTGGCTATCAGCTCGTCCCAGAACTTGTGGGCTTCGGTTTCGACTGCCTTCCATTCCGCATCGGGAATCGTTGTGAGTTTGAGTTTGCCGCCCTTTACGCGCAGGTTCGCTTCGCCGCCCCAATACCAATATTGGCGGTAGTAATGCGAGGAATCCATACACACCTTAAAAAGCTCTTGCAGGTGCGGGGGAACTTTTTCCCACGATTTTGTGTTTGCCAAAAACGAACCAATCCACGCGCCGGAAATGTTGTTGGTTAGAAAATATTTCGTGGCGTTCGCCCAACCGACGGTATATGCCTCGGTGATACCGCACCAGACGACACCGTCAAGCTCGCCGGTACGCAATGCCATTTCGATGTCCTCGACGGGAATCGTTATCGGGACGATTCCGAAGCGGGTTAGGAAACGGCCTGCGGTCGGGAATGTGTAAAGCTTCTTTCCCTTGATGTCGGCGAGCGAGCGGATTGGTTCTTTTGTGATGAAGTTGCAGGGATCCCAAGAGCCCGAACTGAGCCATGTGACGTTCTTGACGTCTTTGTAGGATTCCGCCCAGATTTTGTCCAGACCGAACTCGTTGAAGAGTGTCGGAACGTCGAGCGAAAAACGCGTAGCCATGGGGAAATACGCACTGAAAGGTGCGACATCGGCGGGCGAGCCCATGGAATCGTCGTCGCTTTGGACGCAATCGAGAGTCCCTTGTTGCAACGCGCTGAACAACTCGCTTGTCGGAACGAGCTGATCCGCATAATAAAGCTCGATTTTCATTTCGCCGTTTGCGATTTTATTAAACGCTTCGACAGCGGGCTTTATGACGTGTGCGCCGAGGGCGGTGCTTGCGTATGTCTGCAAACGCCACCTTATGGGTTTTTTAGCCGCGCCCATTACGTAGGGTGCGCCCATAACCGCGGCTGCGCCGACGCCGAGCGACTTCAAAAAGCCCCTCTTGCTGATGCGTCTTGCCGACGCGGTTGATGTACTTTCTACACTCTTGCTTTCCATTTTTTTTGTCTCCATAGCGTTTGTTGGATAGATGTGTTTGTTTGTCTTTTCGATTTTGTCGGGCGGTCTTGCCGTCGGACAAATTTTTTATAGCACGGCGCGTGCCAGTTTTTGAAGGAAACGCAACAGTGTGATATTACGGCAAATGTAAAAACGACGAGGTTTTGCGGCGGAAAGTCGGCATACAATTTTGTAAAACGGCGTATGTGAAATTTTGTAGTTTTACAAAAATGTAGCGTTGTGGCGCGTTTATGCGGGGGCAAAAAAGCCCGAAATCTTTATGCGGTTTCGGGCTTTGTCGGGGGTATGTTGTTCTGTTTTTTGCGCTGTCGAAATTATGCGCCGCGGAATTTGCGCGGGCGGATTTTCAAATGCGCTTTTTTATCGGGCGAGAGCAGAATATATGAAATCGGCGCGACTGTTTTACCCTCGAAGACGAACGGGGTATCGTTGTAATTGCAGACGGTGCGCTCGCCGTTTTCGTATTCAGTCAGGTAAACGCCCTCGGCGATTTTCGAATGCGCGCGCATATATTCGAACTGCAAATGGCGCACGGGCTTGAACTCGTCGAAAGCCTTTTTGATGTAGGGAATGTCGCGGAATGCGCTTGTGTAGAAAATCGGGCGTCCGCCGAATTCCACGATTTTCAGCGATTTTTTCGGGTCGGTTATGCCGTCGCCAACCATAAAGCGCAGGTCTGCGCTGCTGAGATTTTTATAGAGCGGGTTGCCGCGCGTGTGGTTTTGCAGGTGGCGGTCGGGGGTGCTGAGAACCACGCCGTGGTAGACAATTTCCCAGAGCGGGACGATTTCCGAAACCATTTTATTGGGGTTGTTTGCCAATCGGCGCATAGTGTCGCTGACGTAATTGCAATAATCCATTTGTCCCGCGAGGTGGTCGTAGCCGCACTCCGAAGAGAAGCCGCCGAAAATTCCGCAGCAGTATTTTGCGATTTCAACCTGAATGTCGCCCATTTCCCTGCGGGTTGCGGGGTGGTTTTTGTCGCAGCAGAAATTGGGGTAGACTGCCGAGAAGACGTCGATGTAATGCGAGCCGTCGAAGCCCATTTCGCGGACTTGTTTGAGCTGGTCGCGCAGGCAGAGTTGCCAGATGCGTTTTGTGCAGAGGTTGTAGGCTCTGCCGCCGCACCACACGCCGCCGCGCTGCATGGAGCCGTCTGGGTTTTTGCACGGGAGGTCGTCGCTCCAAATATCGGCGACCTGATAGCAATCGGTGCTGTTTGTATGCGCCGCGACTTGGAAGCCCATATCGTAAATCGCCTTTGTGTATTTTTTCAGGGCAGCCTCGCCGCCGAGTTCTTTGTTTATCGGGAAGAGTTGCGGAAAGCGCCCGTCGTAGCCGCCCGACTGCCAGCCCGCCGAGCAGATTGCGATTTTGTCGACGCCCGCGTCTTTTATTGCCTTGGCGAACTCGACGGATTTTTCGAACGACATCACGACTTTTAACGGCGGTTCGTTTGCGGGCGTTTGGGTTTCGTCCTTTACTTTGTCGGCGGTTTTTGCCGCGTGGAACTGGATTCTTATCGGGACGGACAGCGCCATATCTTCGAGCCATTTGCGCGTTTTCATTCGCTCTTTGATGGGTGTCATAAAGTCCGAATCGAGGCGCATTTTGCGGAAGGTTCTGCCGATTTTCGAATAGTCGTTTTCGGCGGCGTCGAGTTTATAGTAATCGATAACGATGTCCTCGTAGGGCGCGAAGCCCATTCTGGCGGGGCGGAAGACGGGCATAACTTCGTATTTGCCGTTGCGCGCGCGAGCCTGCATAATGTACTCGAAGCGCAATGTTTTGACGTAGCCCATATATGTGCCCCTGGGCGACTGCATTGCGTAGATTGGCATTTCGACGCGCGTGTTTATGTAGGAGCCGTTTTGTTGGGTGAAGTATCCCATTTCGCCACGCGGGAAAATCCAGAAGCCTTTATCGCCCGTTTTTGCGCTCATAAATTCGGGAATTACCCGCACCTCTTTGGCGTCGGCGGGGATATCCGCCTTCGGCATTTTGAACTGTGTCGAGCCGTCTGCGTTTCGCGAAAGTTCGAATGTTTTTATTATTGTTTTGCCGTCTGCGCCCGTGATTTCCACCCGTGCGGTTTCGGCGAATGCCGAAGCCGTCGCGACTGTCAGGCACAACAAGCTCAATACATAACTGATTATTTTTTTCATTTATCCTCTTAGTTTAGTTTTATTGGTTCTCTCCCGAAATTTACACGAACATTTCTTCCTTTCAAGTGTTTTATATGTTGGGCACCGGCGGAGGATTTGCCTTTGGCAAATATTCCTCCTTTGTCAAACGCCTATATTTTTTACATACAGATACTGGCGCGGATTGCCTGTGGCAATATCCGCTTTTCCAAACGTCCACATTTTTTATGTTGGGAAGTGGCGTTCCGCTGGGCGGGATTTTTATATGACGGGCACCGGCGGCAATCGGCGTTGCCGATGTGCCTTTATTAAACGCCTACATTTTTTGAAAAACTTTAATCGAAGAACAAAGCGCATTGTGAATGCAATCGCGCCTCTTCCGAAAATAGAAAAAAGTTCAGAACAAAAAAATCCGCCGCGGTTGCGACGGATTTAATTTTTGCTCAGAACGGGACTCGAACCCACACGGCTTTCGCCATACGCCCCTCAAACGTACGTGTCTACCAATTCCACCACCTGAGCGATAAATTGAATAATTATCTCCCTACTATGCCGTTTTTATTTCCCAATGCAAGAAAAAAATATTTTTTCTACTGCAAGTCGGAATCGAGCTGCGAACCGAAGTTTATTGTATTGTCGCCGAACTGCTCTTTTATTGCGAAGAATGCCTTTGTTCGCGCCTCTTCCCTCGGGGTGTCGTTCGCGAAAAAATCGGCCTGTATCGGTTTGTCCGAACTTTCGACCCCCGAGCATGCTATGCCGAGCATTCTTATGGGGTGCGCCAAATTCCACGCTTCGAGGACTAACTCCATCGCCGTCGCCGAGAGTGTCGACGCCAGATTGGTGGGCATTTCGATTTTTCTTTGGCGCGTCAAATACGAGAAATCCGCGCCCTTTATAGAGAGGTGGACTATGTCGCCTTTTAAGCCCTTGCGGATAAGCCGCTGCGAAACTTTTTCGGCGACTTTGGCGAGCCCCAACTTGATGTCGCGCTCGCCCGAGAGGTCGCGGCTGAATGTGATGGAATTGCCGATTGATTTTACGGGGTCGTGCACGCCGTATTGTGCGACGGGCGAAGTGTCGTTGCCCGTGGCGTATTCGTGCAGCAGCGCGCCGTGTTTGCCAAATTTACGCGACAAGACGCGGACGTCGAACGCGGCCAAATCGCCGATTGTGCGTATGTTCATTTTCGCAAGCGCGGCGGCGGTGTTGCGCCCGACAAAGAGCATAGATTTTACGGGGAGGCGGTGTATGATTTTCTCGACGCTGTCGCGGTTGAAGACGGTTGTGGCATCGGGTTTTTTATAGTCGCTGCCGAGTTTTGCGAAAACTTTGTTGAACGACACTCCAACGGAAACTGTTAGATTCAATTCTCTTTTGATAGTTTCTCTTATCGTGTCGGCTATTGTTTTCGGGTCGCCGAAAAGCGAGCGGCTTGCGCTGACGTCGAGCCACGACTCGTCTATGCCGAACGGTTCGACTTTGTCCGTGAAACGCGCGTAAATCGCGTTGGCGAGCTTCGAATAATGCGCGTATTTTTCGTGGTGGGGTTCTAGCAGCGTCAGGTCGGGGCACTTCTGCTTTGCCGAGCCGATTGTTTCGCCCGTCGCGATTCCGAATTTTTTTGCGGCCTCGTTTTTCGCCAAAATTATGCCGTGGCGCAGAAGCGGATTTCCCGACACCGCGACGGGTCTGCCGCGCAACTCGGGGTGTTCGAGCATTTCGACGGACGCGAAAAATCCGTTCATATCGCAGTGTAAAATGGCGCGGTCGGTCGGCATTTTTGCAGGGGTTATGTCCGCCAGAGCGCGAGCATTTTACAGACTTGCGCGCCGTCGGATTGTCTTTCGAGAACATGGTGCGTGGCGGTTTTGTCGGCGCAGACTTCGACTTTCGATTCGATTAAATCTCCCAGAAAAACTTCACGCAGAAATTTGATGTGGTAGAATTCGAGCGAGTGCGCAGCCCTGAATTCGCGCGGGATTGCCTCGAACGAAATCGGCAGATATTGGACGTTGTTGAGGTGGTTGTTGAAGTCCAGTTCATACGAACGCACGCGTTTTGAAATCGAGTTGTCTACTTTCGCAACATCGGGGATTTTCCCGAACGGCGGGAGTTCGAACGCCGATTTTTCGATGCGCGAGAATCGTCCCGCGACGACGTCGTTTTTCCTTATGCGGTGCGTCTGTTTGTCGGCGACAAGCTGAACCGACGAGCCTTTGAATACGGGAGCCCCGCCGATTTTCCCCTCGAAATCGAAATAGAGCCTTATATCCGATCTTACGGGATTCAACCATACCGAAATTTGCACCTCTTCGCGCCAGAACGGCATTTGCGTGCCTTCGAAACAAACCGCCATATCCGACGTAATCCACGTCAGCCCCATTTTCGCCATATCGTAACCCGCCAAAGTTTTTTCGGCGAAAAATTCAGCGAGACATTGCTGAAACAACGCCGCCGCTTCGGTTTTGCGCATACGGTAATCTACCCCGATTTCGGAGGCGCGGATGGAATAAGTCTTCGAGAAACAGTCCATGTGAAACCAGTGAACACCGAAAAATTTTTGTTTCAAGAGAATAGTTGGGAGAACACGGAGTATTTTAAAATTTTTCGAAAAAATAAAAAAAAGGCTTGCATATCGACATAAAAACGTGCTTGAATACGAACTTTAATTAACGGGGGTATAGCTCAGTTGGTTAGAGCACTTGCATGACACGCAAGGGGTCGCAGATTCGAGTTCTGCTACTCCCACCATTTAGAAAAACTTCCAAGTCTTTGTCTTGGAAGTTTTTTTTGTGGGAGTCAGAACAGGCTTTTCGAGGGGAAGCCGAAGAAAAGCCAATTCGCCACACTCCCACCATTTGAAAAGCCGTAAGTTCACATTGACTCCCCGACTTGGTTGCCGAAAAACTTGGTCTCCGACGTTTACAAGACTTTGCCCTGTGCAAATCGGCGACCTTATAGAAGTGCTATTTTGCATTCTTCGGTTCGAAGAAGCTTTTTGCCTCGGCTCGGGAAATGCCATGCATATTGATGTAGCGGGAGCGCAACAGCGACAAATCGCGGTGTCCCATATTGAGTTGAAGGCGCGGCAAGTCGGCGTAGTTTTTGGCGTGGAAGCTTGCGTATGTGTGGCGAAGCACGTCCTGAACCCAACGTCCGCGAAAGCCCGAGTTATCGCGGATTTTGCGCCAGCGCCGTTGCCAGTCGGTCGGGCAGATTTTTTCCTCTTTTAATTCGCGTGAATGTGTTATCAAAAGTCGGTTGAGGACTGGCGGAATTTCCACTTGGCGGACGCCACCTGTTTTCGAGCACTGTGAGCGCACGGTGATGATCTTTTCTTCGGTGTCGATGTCGCGCCAAGTTAGCCTGCGGACTTCGCGCGGGCGGATTCCTGTATAGACCAAGAGTGCGGCAACGACGGCGTATACGGGACTTTCGCGCTGGGCGGTTTTGATTAGCCGTTTTGTTTCGGAAAGTTTCAACGGCTTGATTTCCTTTTCGACGACTTTCTTTCGTTCGATTCGCTTTATCGGGTTCTTGTCGCACCACTCGCGGCGGAGGGCGAATTCAAACAAGCCGTGCAACATAGTCCGCGCCTTGTTGAATTGCGGGTTGGTATGAAACGCCGCATTCAGCCATTCTTCGCATTCAGCTACGCTAAGCTCCGAAAAGTTGCGCTTGCCGAATTCGGGGCTTGTACGCAAAAGGCGGTTGCCGATACAGCGAATGTCGCGTATGGAATCGGGGCGCAAATGTTGCTTGTTCTTTAAATATAGAGCGAACCCGTCGAAGATGGACATTTCCTTTGCCCGAATGTTGCGCAATCCTGCATCAATTACCTTCAAAACAAACTGTGCGTCGGTCAATTTGCTGTCGCTTGGCTTGGTGTCCAGAATATTCCGAACAAACCTTGCCGAATCGAGAACCGAAACCTTAGCCTTCCCCAAAACTTCCTGAGCCGAATTTAATATAGTGTCCATCGTATTACAAATACGAATGTCAAACTAAATTTTCTCAACTGCCCATTCCAAAATGCTCGGCTGGGTATCAGGCAGAATAAATTTTTTGTAATCAGCCAGATGCTAAACCCTGCTCGGTTTCTCTATCGTATTGAATTTTAAGTAGTTGAACAATGCTCTGTGGGTATCGTATTTGTAATACGATAACCTAGGCTTAATGAATAAGAAAAAGGTTATTTTAATTTCTGGGAAACAAGGGTCTGGAAAGTCCAACTCGATTGGAAAACTTTACGAAAGGCTATTGAAAATCCAACCGAAACACAGGTTTAATCGAGAAGATGGGTTTTTTACGAAGTCGCTTATAAAAATTCCTTTGGAGAATGACTTCTTTTGTATTTTTGAACCTATAAACGGAATTAAAGTCGGACTGATTTTGAGCGGAGATTGTTTGTCTGATTTTAAGACGGCCTTTGATTATATAAAGGACGATATTGATGTTCTTGTTTGCGCCTCACGATTGATTGACAACGAAAATTCCGTGTTCAGGTATATTCTGGAAGGCATTCGCGAAGACGGATTTGAAGTTTACTTGAATGTGGGAACATTTCCTACTCACGGCGATAAGGCACGAATGGCTGATATGGAAAATACCATTGCCGATACTGTTTTTTCTGTTCTCGAAAAGAAATTTTTTAATCTCTAATTAAGGTAGTTATGGCTGGAATATTTTTAATGGCATTGATTTTTTTAGGTGTAGCGGCGTTCATATTTGTAGTGTTCATTATGCCATTGAGGCGTGTTGTGCCCACAAACGTCGTTCACATTGTTCAATATGCGAAAAAGACCGTTTCATTCGGTAAAGGTCAAACAGGAGGAAATGTCTATTACGAATTTCCGCGTTGGCTTCCGTTTCTGGGTATGACAAAGCGCGAATTACCTGTATCGAACTTCGACTTGGATTTACAAAATTATGAAGCCTACGATAAAGATCGTTTGCCATTTGTACTCGATATAAAGGCGTTTTTCAGAATCAGCGACACAAATGAAGCCGCCAATAAAGTGGAATCTTTCGCGGAATTACGCAATCATTTAACTGGCATTGTTCAAGGCGCGGTTCGCTCGATTATGGCAAATGCGCGTTTGGAGGATATTATGAGCGAACGTTCCGTCTATGGTGAGAAATTCACGATAGCGGTTTCGGAACAACTCAAAGAATGGGGGGTTGTTCCCGTGAAAAATATTGAACTTATGGACTTGCGCGACAACAAGGAAAGTAAGGTTATCGAAAACATAATGGCTAAAAAGAAGTCGGAAATCGAAAAGGAATCGAGGATTGAAGTAGCCAAGAACAAACAGCTTGCGGAATCGGCGGAAATCGAGGCTGGCAAGACGGTTGCGCTAAAAAAACAGGAAGCGCACGAGGCGGTCGGGAAACGCGAAGCCGAGGTAAACAAGACAATCGGTATAATGAATGAAAAAACAAATCAGGATATCAACGACGAAGCGAAAATCACCAAAGAAAAGGAAATGCAGGTCGCAATGGTCGCGGAAGTCAAGCGCGCCGAAATCGTAAAACAAACAGAAATCATTCAGGCTGAACAGAAGAAAAATGTTCAAATTATTTCGGCGGAAGCCCAGTTGGAGTCGCAACGCAAGATAGCGGATTCAGTAGTCGTAAAAGCCGAGGCAGATTTGACGGCAAGTGTAAAACAGGCGGAAGGTATTAAAGCTCAGGGTATGGCGAATGCCGAAGCGAAGAAAGCCGACCAATTGGCGTCCGTTACGGCACAGACGACACTTGCCAAGGAGATTGGACAAAATAAGGAATATCAAGAATACTTAATTAGAATAGAACAAATTAATGCCGAGAAGACGGTCGGAATAGCCCAAGCTCAAAATCTGAAAGGCGCGGAAATAAAAGTAATTGCCAACGGCGGCGACATAAACGGCGGAGTGGAAAACGCGCGTAAAATATTTTCGTCGCAAACCGGAACAAACTTGGGTGCGGCGTTAGAGGCGTTTGCAAACACCGATATGGGAAAAGCGGTTCTTAACAAAATTCTAAACAAGTAAAATTATGAGCGAAGATAAAAAAGAAACCAACGATATATTGGAAGAGGCTATTGCTTCCGTAAAAGCCGCAAAAAAACAAGCAACGAAACCCCTGTTGAAGAAAAGAAAGCAGAGTCGTCGCAAGAAGAATTGTTAAAACTCATCAAAGAATTGAAGTCGGAAATTTCCGACATAAAAAAAGCAAACGAGGAGGACGACCTCGACGATGTTGATGACGATTCGGAAGACGATGATGATTTGGACGCTGAAGACGATGTCGACGACGAAGACGAAAAAGATGACGGCGATAATTCTGAAAATGAGAAATTAAGAAGCGAAGTTGAAAAGCTAAAAAAACAGTTGAACACAAAGAGTAAGACACGAAAGTTTTTTGAAATATCGCTAATCATCTTAAGTTCAATATTCTTTCCTCCACTTATTATTGTATATATACTTACAGGAGTAATAAAATTACGAAACAAGCCTTCCGTCAAAGTAAAGATTTTTTGTATCGCATTACTTGTTTTACTATGTAGTCCATTACTTGGGCTTTTGAGTGAGGATGCATTTTTTGTTGTATTTTCACTGAGTGCATTTGTTCTCAGTTTGTATGGGATTGTATTGATAGCAAAAATATTGGCTAAATTCTTTAAGTGGATGACGAAGGATGACCCGTGTCCAAATTGCGGAAAAGACGATGCAATGGAATACATTGGGAGTGAATTTAATGGAGAAAGAAGTGGTGTGTTCCCCCGATGGAATGAAACTAAACACAAGAACGAGTACTATGAGAATCGTACATACATTATAACATACAGGTGCAAGTATTGCGGATATACAGTGAGAGAAAAAGAACGACGGAATGTAAAATTATGATTTAGAGAAGAAAAGCCTTTCGGGATTCCGAAAGGCTTTTCTTTTTACCACTTCCCGATTGGGCATTTTTCGGAAGCCAATTTAAGTTTTGCGGAGGAGCAGCCGCATTTTAGGCATTTGCCGAGTCCCATTCGGGCGGAGGGATACCAGAAGTTGCACTTGTTGCAGATCGATTTTCTTCTTTTTAGTTCGGGTTCATCGGCAAGTTTGAAGCCCGATTTTGCCCAGTTGTAGGTTGCCTTTGTAAACTTCCCCACCATTTGAAATGTTGTAGGCAAAGTATCCAAAGTTTCCAAAATTGCCGATTTTTCAAACTCCAAATCGGTTCTGGTAAAATTCGTCGTCTCCGTAATGCGCCTGTCTTCAAAGCCGTTTTCGCCGCGTTCGGCGTAAAAGCATCTGCCGTTAAACAACGCCGCTTTGTAGGCGGGTTTGCCGTTTACGCAAAGGTCTTGCAACGTCCCCGCAAAGACATTGCAAACGCGCGAAAAAATCCCGCCCGATTTTGTCTGTCCCGAAATCAACCACTCGCTCGGGTTATCGGGATTGTATGAAACGCGGTAGAAATATTCAACGTCGGGGAAAGTCAGTTTTTGAATACGCTCGCCGTTTACAATGTAAAGCCCGCCCGAGCGCCCGCCGTAGACAATGCGGTTCTTGAAAACAAAGCCTACATCGGCGGAAACAACTTTTTCGGAAACGTTGCCGATTCCGTCAATCTTGTAGAGATAAAAACGCCTGTCGCTTTCGTGCCCGCCCGCGATGAACGAAATTCTCCATCTGCCGTCTACAAGTTCGGCAGTGGGCGAACACTCCGTGGCGTCTTCGGGAAGCCCCGTATAAACGCGTTTCCATTCGCCGTTTTCATAGTGGTGGAGCTTCCACTTGCCGCCGATTTTAAGACCGCAAAAAGCCTTCGGAGCATAGTCGGGCGGCGCGCCGTGCGCCATAAACGGCATATGCGAATTTATCCCTTTATCGAATTCAAACATAAATTAACTTTCGGGCCATTTTGCGGTGTGCCCAAATTTAGGGCAGTAAGCTATCTATGATATACGCGGCGGCGGTTCTTCGGACTTCGGGCTTTACCAGTTTTTTGAGTTGAT
>ERZ1026944.80-NODE-80-length-54628-cov-92.006707_pt1 | contig 54628 bp, 52 predicted proteins | sample MGYA00519569_ERZ1026944 | MGnify/ENA primary metagenome ERZ1026944 (study PRJEB26926, sample SAMN06164618) | human gut metagenome | biome: ENVO:00009003; feature: ENVO:2100002; material: ENVO:00002003 | host: Homo sapiens | place: USA | collected 2012 ... | reverse complement strand
TAGAAAGTACCCTCCCCTTACTTACCCTACCCACCCCTAGAAGGGCAGGTCGGGGTCGGCAAACTGCTTGCTGATGGTGAGGCGCTTGCGGTAAGTCTCGGTCATCATTCTAAGCTCAGGGCTAGAGGTAATCATGCTCTTGAGATACAACCAGTCGACGAGTCGATGGCTCTCTGAAGATTTGATGCAAGGGAAGTACGATGGCATCGTGGCTGTCTCATTCATGCAGTTGTTTGGTTTCTTTTCCATTTGTTTTAAAATTCTCAGTTGTTTATAATATTCTGTTGTTTCCAACGTTTTCTGATTAAGAGTGTGGGTGAACACTTGGCGATGAAGTCGGTGAAGGGTGAACCCCGATGCCAACCTTTAGCGTTAATAATGTGTTAAAAACACCCCGTAACCCATTGTACCTACATATATAGGTACAAAAATGCGGTAATTTACGGTATCTTAACAGAAAAGATTAGAATTTTTAAATATATTAAGAAATGAAACGATTTACAAAAACACAAAAGGCACTGGACGCTTTGACGGATACCATCCTCGGCGACAGTACTAATGTGGTACGCACCCTCAAGGTGGCTGGCCACATGAATGAGGATTCAGTCAAGCATGTTTAAGAGGGTTATGCCCGTAACACCCAGTCCTACAGTCTGCTTCGTTCTTCGCTGAGTAAATCACCATTAGCCCGTATGGCGGTACCTATATGATATATTACCTTTGCATCCGTAATCAAAACAGTTTGATAATGGAAACAAGGGAATATTTCGAAAAAGTGATGCAGGATTACAACCAAAATCGTAAAGGTCGTAGCTTGCGCAAGTATTGTAAAGATGAGGCAGTGGATTATGACTGGCTCATTGAGTTTAAGAAATCATATCGTTCAAATCAGCTTCAACCAAATGAAAACAAGAAGCTAGGCGAAGGTGAGTTTATCGCTTTGACAGTTGAGGAGAATTTTGTTCCCGAGCAACAAACTCCTGCAGGTTGGCAAGTTGAGAGACTGATATTGAAGTCTCCGACAGGTGATGAGATGGAAATCAAGTGTACTAACCTGTTTGCAGTTGCAGAACTACTGCGTAAAATGTCATAGCCATGCTGAACTTCACTTCTCGAACAACTTATTATTTGAGTTCCACGCCAACTGATATGCGCAATGGTCGTGAGGGCTTGGCAGGAATCATCCGTGAAAAAATGCAGCATGATCCTTATAGTTATGATGAAGCCTTCATCTTCTATTCCAAGGATTACCGCAAGGTTAAAATATTACATTATGATATCAATGGTTTTGTCTTATACCAGAAGTGGTTTGATGATGGTAAGTTTCTCAAGCCTCGCTTCTTGGAGGCAGCTCGCTGTCATAAGATAAGCCGTGAGACATTGATACTGTTGCTATCAACATCCGTACAAACGGAAATCATATTATGAATACTGATATTAAGAGTTTGATACCATCCATGCATGCAGAACTGAAGCGTATGCAATCTCGTGTTGCAGAGCTTCAAGTATCATTGCAGCAAGGTTCATCTGATGAAAAGGCGATTCGAGAGGAAATTTCTCGAATGAATCTGCGTCAGGTTGAAATCATGGATGCGATGGTAGAGATACAAGAGTATATTTTGGGCAAGCAGGAAGCACTGCTTGCTCTATTGAGAGAGCGCAAATCTCTTCAGACAGCAAAAGAAGCTTTGGAAAAGAAAAACAAGGAATACGAGGAAAAGTTGTTTCTGGAACCTTATAAACTTCTGAAAAACAAGTAGTTATATAACTTTTCTTAACAAGAAATAGTTGTATATGTCGCAGAAATTTAGTACCTTTGTAAACATGATAAATAACAAGAGTAATATAGAGATGCAGCTTGCTACGTATAAGTCAATGTTGACTAAAGCTAGCAATGACCTTGCCAAGTCCAAACAGCTTGTTGGCTTGCTCAAACAGCAGATTGAGCAAGGTGATACAGAGTTGTCGGAGGAACTTGACAAGGCAAACGAGCGTATCTCTATGTTAAGCGAAGATTTATCAGATGCAAATGCTCGTATCTATGTGTTGGAGGTGGCTTTGACCCAAGCGGAATCTGATAACTCGGAATTACGAGCAGAGGTATCTCGACTTCATTCCAAGGCAGATGATTATGAAAAGGCAAATGCCTTGTTGGATATAGCAGACAAGGCTCAGGTTGATTATAAAACTATCATCGAGGTTCTCCTTCATAGGAAGTTTGCTCATAACTCAGATATGACCAAGCTCTTGAATGGTGTGTTGGATACATCCGATGCTGAGGTCAGTGAGTTGGGGCTTGATGGATTGAAAAAGAAAATCAGTGATGCTGCAGACGAGGCGCTGGATGAAAAGCATAAGGAGGAAGAGTCTAAGGCATCTTCAGCTCCAGAGCAACCAGCAGTAAAACTGCCAAAGAAAACAGAAAAAGAAAAGCAGGAATCAGATAGTCAACTCCCTCGCAAGCGTTATACAACAACAGCTAGAGTCTTGAAGTCCTTCGGCATAGATAAATCTGATCTTCCTGAGAATGCAAAGGTTATCATACGTAAGGGTAAGAAGGACATGTGGGTAGTCCGTCTGTTCTTCTATCAGAAACAAGAGGTTTATTGTAAGGAATACAAGATAGCACGATTTAATGTACCAGGCTCTGATCCTCAGAGCAGCAAGTATCCTCAGAGTATCATCAAGGGTAATCCTTTGATGCCATCCTTCTGTAGGTTCTATCTGGAGTCGAAGTTTGCCTATCATCTCTCCGAAAACCGCTTGTTGGATATGTTGTCACAGATGGGTATGAAGGTAGCTCAGTCAACCCAGAACGGTTGGATGCAGCAAATCATGACTTATCTTCGTGAACGCCTGGGACCTGTGATGCTTGAGCGTATCCGTCAGTGTGTCTATACCCAGAATGACGAGTCAAGAATCGTGGTTCGCAGTCGTGAGAGTAAGGAAGATAAGTTTAAGTACAATGTGGAGTACATCCATGCTGCCCTCTCCATGGAAGCCAAGCTTTGTGTGATGGAATATAAGGAGGGTAGCCGTAGTCACAGTGTGCAGGAAGATGCCATCTTCAAGGACTCTTGTATAAGGGTGTTTACTGCAGACAGAGCAGTCTTGTATGAGACAATTGAGAAGGATTTGGAGGAAATGGGACTGGTGCGTACAGCTTGCTGGTTCCATGCCCGCCATCGCTTCGTGGATGTTTATATCTCTGACCATCGTGTGCGTGTAATCATCTTGATGATGAACTACCTCTTCCAGATAGAGCGAGAGTCGAAGATACGCAAGCATACAGCTAAGCAGCGACGCCGATTTAGACTTAAGTACAGTGCATCGATAGTTGGCAAGTTGATGAAGTTGTTGAAGAAGATCAAGCTTGATTCTTCTTATGGTGCAATGGTTCAGCGAGCAGTCAACTATGTACTTGATGACGAGAAGGCCTTCAAGGTGTTCTTGCAGGATGGCCGTGTCGAGATGCATAACAATGCGGTCGAACGAATGTTCCGCCACTTGGCTATGGGTAGGCGAAACTGGATTCATACCGGTAGCCATTTAGGTGCGGAAAACATAGCTTTTATGTTCTCACTTTTTGAGAGCTGCAAGTTGAATGACATTAATTTTGGCGATTATATAGAAGATATACTCACCCGACTGATGGAGGGGGAGCAAGACTTCATGTCCCTAATCCCATGTAATTATAACTCGAACAAAAAGGTGAATGCCAAGGCTGCCTAATTGGCAGCTCTGGCAATACCAATTAATAATATGCTTTTTTTTGAAAAATTGTAGGATGTGCTAACTGCTGAAAATCAGTAGTTACGTTCTAATGGTGATTTACCTTCGCTGAAGAAGTTTCACAGCACCAGAGACCAGGTGATGCAGATAATGGACTATCTGGACAACATAGAAGAGGAGTACCACAAGATCTATCCCAACGATCCCTGCCCGATGGAAGGTGGCTACAAGGCAAGCTTCGAAAGATTCGTGATAGAATCCATAGGAGCAGAGTGGGATTTACCACCTGAGACCGAATAAGTCTAAGAAATCTGTGTTAATCTGGGGGAGATTAGACCAAGAAGCAAAAACTCCCCCAAAAATTTGGTAGTTTCAAAGAAAAAACTTATATTTGCAGACAAAAAAGGAGATACAATTATGAACACAATAGCAATTGACAGCAATATATATAAAGGTGCAGAAAGTTATGCTAAATTACATAATATTAGTGTGACAGCTGCAATAGAAAAGGCGATTTCTTTGTTTTTGCAAAAGGTACAACCTAAGCAGAAGCTATTAGAAACAGCTGAGTTTAATGATGCTTTGTCTTATGTTAAAACATTAAAGGCAAAAGGTGGCAAGCCGATACCGGCAGATGAAAATAGCTTAGATGCGTTGGTTGATAAAAAATATGCATTATGAGAGTTTTTGTAGATACGAATGTCTTAATAGATTTCGTTGTAAATCGGGAGGGCTTTTCTGAAGATGCAGATAAACTCTTTGCCCTTGGAATAACAGGAGACATAAAGTTGATGACATCAGCTTTGTCTTATGTTACAGCCATGTATATAGCACACAAGTATGAGTATCAAGATGTAAAAGAAACTCTTCTGGCGGTGTCGAATTTTGTAGATGTTTTGGACTTGCAAGGCAATACGGTAATTGAAATGCTCTCTTCTGATTGGAAGGATTATGAAGATGCAACTCAAAATGCCACAGCTTTGCGAGCTGAGGGAGATTGTATTGTAACTCGTAACAAGAAGGATTTTACGAATTCTTCTTTACCCGTTTATACTCCTGCTGAGTTGTTGAATATTTTAAACCAATAAAGGTGGCGTAGCTATTAATATGTTGAAGCTTGAACATTGGTCATGCGGTCATCCCATAGACCGATGCTGTCACAATCCTGAATATTCCCCATTCGAGCGACGACAAGCGCAGAGCGATACTGCAATGAGGAGCTATTCTGGCTGTCCCAATCAGCAAGCTATAGTAAGGCGGTCCCATCCCGCACAATATGGCGAGACCTTTGATTGGTCCGCCAACCTTATAGCGTAGCGGTTCTGAGCACCGGAGGGCGGTTACATCCTCTCGTCCCTGAGGAAAGAGAGACTTGGTGAGAAAGGTGGAGCCTTCCTTAACGGTAAGGAAGGACGGGTTGGTTTTCGAAAATTTTATCATGTCCCTAATCCCATGTAATTATAACTCGAACAAAAAGGTGAATGTCAAGGCTGCCTAATTGGCAGCTCTGGCAATACCAATTAATAATATGCTTTTTTTGAAAAATGTTGGATGTGCTAACTGCTGAAAATCAGTAGTTACGTTCTAACGGTGATTTACTAGTTGTGGGCTTATAGATTACTGATTTTGGGGGAATTGACTGATGAGTTGCAGATTTCTTGTGATTTTCTTGGTGGTTTCGAAGAAAAAGCGTAATTTTGCATTAGAGTATGAACGTTTAATATAAAGTTTATGGAAACAGCAATATTTAATCCAGTTCAGCAACACTTGTTGAAGATGTTTGCCTTTGATGGTTCAGAAGAAAGACTTTCTGAAGTGAAAACTGTTTTGAGTGATTATTTTCGCAAAAAAGCAGATGCTTGCTTAGAAGGTCTTTGGAATTCAGGGAAGCTGAATCAGGCAAAGCTTGATGAACTACGTCATCAAGACTTGCATACTATGTTGAAAAAGTAAGGTTTTATGGAAAGAATTGTATTGGATACTAACTGTCTTATACAGAGTATATCACCAAGAAGCCCATATCGTCGAATCTGGGATAGCTTTTTTGATGGTACTAATCTTTTGTGCGTCACTACCTCCATATTAAACGAATATGAGGAAATATTAAATCTCTTGACCAATGAAGAGACTGCCAAATATATCATTGATGCAATTGTTAGTAATCCTTATACTATATTCATAACCGTATATTTTGATTTCAATTTGATTCAAAAAGATCCGGATGACAATAAATTTGTGGATTGTGCAATAACTGCTGGTGCTAGGTATATAGTTACCGAAGATCATCACTATGACGTAATAAAGTGGAAAGAATTTCCTGGTCTTGATGTTGTTGGTTTGGATGAATTCTTAAAACATTTATTAAAGATTAATCTTTAAACGAATTCTTAAGCAGTCTTTTGAAAAACTACCTTCAATAGTCTTTACGCCCCCTTCGGTTCCCCCAGTTCTGGGGGACAGAAACCTAAAGGGTAAATCACCATTAGCCCGTATGGCGGTACCTATATAATATATTGCCTTTGCATCCCTAATCAAAACAGTTTGATAATGGAAACAAGGGAATATTTCGAAAAAGTGATGCAGGATTACAACCAAAATCGTAAAGGTCGTAGCTTGCGCAAGTATTGTAAAGATGAGGCAGTGGATTATGACTGGCTCATTGAGTTTAAGAAATCATATCGTTCAAATCAGCTTCAACCAAATGAAAACAAGAAGCTAGGCGAAGGTGAGTTTATCGCTTTGACAGTTGAGGAGAATTTTGTTCCCGAGAAGTTGAATGACATTAATTTTGGCAATCCAATTAATAATATGCTTTTTTTGAAAAATGTTGGATGTGCTAACTGCTGAAAATCAGTAGTTACGTTCTAACGGTGATTTACAGTACATCGGTATCATTAAAGTGTCATAGGCGGTATCATTGGAGTGATATTATCAAATAAGTATATTAGAGAGAAACTTATCCGTGCATCGTATGGGGATGAGGTATAAACAGAAAAGAGGGTGTGACTTATGTCATACCCTCTTTTCTGTTTATGCCCTTCTTGTCAAAACAGTTTGTAGGTGGTGCGGAGCACTTTGAACTCAGTGCGGCGGTTCAGCTGGTTGCATATCTCCTGATGCTCCCTGGTCTGCTTCTGGATGAAATCCTGGGTGAGCACATCGTCTTCCTTCAGCCAGGGATATTTCTCCGTGAGCTTCCTGCGGATTGTTTTCGGGCGTTCCTTGCCATATCCCACAGGGGTAAGGCGATCTTTTTCAATGCCGTGAGCTATGAGGTAATCCACTACCGACTGGGCGCGGCGCTGAGACAATCGCTTGTTGTACTCGCAGTTGCCTTTGTAATCGCAATGGGCACTCAGTTCGATGGTTACGTGGGAATTCTCTTTCAGCAAGGCTACGAGCTTATCCAGAGCCTGGGTGCTGGCTGGCGTCAGGGTAGCTTTGTCAAAATCATAGAAGATGTTGTCGATGAGTACTGGGGCTGAGATGGAAGCCAGCGGGAACTGGAGCACGTACTCCTTGCTCTCCTTTGCCGAATCTATCCGCAACTCCTCCTTGTGGTTGAGGAATCCCTTGCAGGAAGCCATCACCAGATAATCTACCTCAGGATGGATAGGCAGCGTAAACGAACCATCGCTCTTCACAGGCAACTTCTTGTAGGTGCCGTCGTTGCCTACTACCATCACCTGTGCGGCAGGAAGTTCGTAGCCGTCTTTTTCGTAAACCCATCCCTTCATTGTGGTGACAATCTCCGGATTATTGAAAGAATAGATATGGTCGTAGCCGCGGCCATCCTTTCTGTTGGAAGAGAAGAAGCCACGGTTGTGCGGTCCCTCAAAGGTCATTCCGAAATCATCTGCTTCTGAATTGAGGGGATAGCCGGGATGTTCTATCTTATACTGCTGGGTCTTTTCGTTTATTCGGGCAATGTAGATGTCGAGACCGCCCATTCCGATATGGCCGTTACTGCAGAAATAGAGGTCGCCATTGGGGCGGAAGGTAGGGAACATCTCGTCGCCCGGCGTATTGATGGGGGCACCGAGGTTTTCCACACCTCCCAGACCTGAAGGAGTGATGCGCACACGCCAGATATCGTAACCGCCCATTCCGCCCGGCATATCGGAAACGAAATAGAGCCATTCGCCGTCAGGACTGATGGCAGGGTGGGCGTAGGTGCTCAAGGTATCCTGGGTGATTTCCAGCTTCTGAACCTTTCCCCAGGCAGCATCTGAACGGGAAGAGGTGACGATCTGGGCAAATCGGGGAGAGGCTGGATCGGTGACGCATTGGGTGAGATACATCTCCTTGCCATCGGGAGTGAAGCAGCAGGCTCCCTCATCATAGTCGGTATTCAGACCAGTGGCGATGGCTTCCGGTCTGCTCCATTTTCCCTTGTCGTCTTTTTCTGAATAGAAGATATCGCCAGCCTTGGTGCCGGTGATTCCGCTGAGTTCATCTCCCTGTGCGTCGTTGCGGGTGGAGGTGAAGTAGATCTGTTCGTATTCATCGCCCAGGAGCATCGGTGAATAATCGGCTCTTCGGGAGGTGAAGACATCCATCTTCTTTACCTGATATCTGCTTCCGGCTTTTTTCCAGTTGGGAGCCATCTGGGCAGATTTCAATCCGTTCTGGGCTAGGATATTGTTGGGCATGGAATCCACGAGGATTCTGAATTCCTTTTCTGCCTGCTTGTATTCGCTGTTTTTCAGGAGCAGACGGGCGTAAGCCAGACGGTCATCGAGTGAAGCCTGGTTATAGCGGATGGCATTGCGGTAAGCATTCACAGCCTTGGGGGTAGCATTGATCTTGTTGTAGCAGCGTGCCATCTTCAAGGCTAGCTTTCCCCGGTTTTCACGCTCCTTGGGAGGTGTCTTGGTGTAGGCTTGCTTGAATTGGTCGGCAGCATCATAGTATTCGCCTAAAGAAAGGAACTTTTCTCCCTTCTTCAGGTTCTTGTCAATGCCGCAGCTTATCAGAAGGAGGCAGCAAAAGGCTGTTATGATATGATGGAATCTGATATGCTTCATATTACCTCTATATTCGTGAATTTACATCTGCGAGAATGGCTGGCGGTATTGGCAGCCAGATTTCCAGTTGCTGCATCCATAGGCGGTCTTACCCTTGATGATGACGCCCTTGCCGCAGAGCGGACATGGTTTGCCTACCATTGGGTCGGCTGGAGTCTGTGATGTTGAAGCAGGCTGTGCTGCATCTTGAGTCGCTGCATCCTTTTTCTTTGTTTCAGCTTTCTTTGTTTCAGCTTTCTTTGCTGCCGTTTTCTTCTTTGCCGGTTTTTTCTTGAGATCTTCCTCCGTCATAATGGTCACTCTTCGACTGCTGTTATCCGATAGAACATCGATGACAATCTGGTTGATCTGCTCTTTCAAACCATTGATGAATTCGGCAGGGTCGTAGGTCTTGTGCTCGATGTCTCGGAGCTTCTTCTCCCAGATACCGGTCAGCTCACAGCTCTTCAGGAGTTCCTCGTGGATGGTGTCGATGAGTTCGATACCAGTTGGAGTTGCCATCAGATTCTTGCGCTGGCGGCGGATGTAATGGCGCTTGAAGAGGGTTTCGATGATGCCGGCACGGGATGATGGACGACCGATGCCGTTCTCCTTCAAAGCTGCACGAAGCTCCTCGTCTTCCACGAATTTACCCGCTGTCTCCATCGCACGGAGCAGGGTTGCCTCGGTGTAATACTTAGGCGGCGTGGTCCATTTCTCTGTCAGGGTAGGCTGATGATCTCCCGATTCGCCTTTCACGAAAGAAGGGAGGGTTCTTTCTTCTACCACTTCCTTCTTGGCACCGTTTCCGTTTCCGTCGCCTGCATTTCCGCCATCGTTTCCGTTGGCGTTATCTGTATCGTCGTCATCGGCATTCTTCGCATCCTTGGCATAGACTACTCGCCAGCCTGGTTCGAGAATCTCCTTACCGCTCACCTTGAACTCTATCTTTTCCGGCTTGGGTCCGTCCTCGTTGATAACCTCGCCCAATACGGTGGTGGTAGAGAATTTACAGTCGGGATAGAACACGCTGATGAATCGCTTGGCGATGAGATCATAGACATTCGCCTCCATATCGGTGAGTCCGGTTGGCGGAACACCGGTTGGGATGATGGCGTGGTGGTCGGTCACCTTGCTGTTATCGAAAACCTTCTTGCTTTTAGGCAACTTCTTGCCGGTGGCTGCGAGCTGCTGGATGAGTGGCAGATATTTCTGCTGACTGGCTATCTTTGCCTGGCTCACGCCATTCAGAATCTGCGGACATTTCGGATAGATATCGTCTGTGAGAAACTGGGTATCTACACGAGGATAAGTGGTATATTTCTTCTCGTAGAGACTCTGGATGAGCTTCAGCGTAATATCGGCAGAGTAGGCAAACTTCTTGTTGCAATCCACCTGCAGCGAGGTGAGGTCGTAGAGATGAGGGGGCGCCTCGTTTCCCTTCTTCTTGCTTACGTCGGTAACGGTGAAGGGTTTGCCGGCGATGGTGCTGAAAGCCTTCTCGCCTTCCTCCTTGCTGGTAAACTTGCCGCTGGTAGCTGTAAACTGGGTGTCGCGATAGATGGTGGCGAGTACCCAGTAAGGCTCGGAAACGAAGTTGTCGATTTCCTTCTGGCGGTTCACGATCAGGGCAAGGGTAGGGGTCTGCACTCGGCCGATGCTAAGCACCTGTCGGTTCTGACCGTATTTCAATGTATAAAGTCGGGTGGCGTTCATGCCGAGAATCCAGTCGCCGATGGCGCGGGAAAGTCCGGCTAGATAGAGCGACTGATATTCCCCCTGGTCTTTCAGTTCCTGGAATCCCTGCTTGATGGCTTCATCGGTCATGGATGAAATCCACAGTCTCTTGACGGGGCATTTTGCCTGTGCCTTCTGCATCACCCATCTCTGGATGAGCTCTCCTTCCTGTCCGGCGTCACCGCAGTTGATGATGCTGTCGGCAGCCTGCATCAGTTTTTCGATGGTGGCAAACTGCTTCTTGATGCCTTCATCATTGATGAGCTTGATGCCGAATCGCTGTGGAATCATCGGCAACGCCGAAAGGCTCCAATGTTTCCACATCGGAGTATAATCATCCGGTTCCTTCAGCTCACAAAGGTGCCCGAAAGTCCATGTTACTTGGTAACCATTACCTTCCATATAACCGTCGCGTGCCGTGGTAGCCCCGATGATTCGGGCGATATCCTTAGCCACGCTCGGTTTCTCTGCTATACAAACTATCATTCTTTATTCTTATTTCTGTTTGCAAAGGTACAATAAAATAATGAGATAGCCATCATTTCGGCTTCTTTTTCTCATGGCAGAGAATAAAATAGGTCGCCCTGAAAGAGCAAAAGCTTCTTGCATTCAAAGCTTTTGCCCTTTCAGGGCGATCTTACTGATTGTTATCTAACCCAGGGCGCTGCCCTGGGCTAGGAGCTTCTGCCCTTTCAGGGCGTGTTCGTATAAATCCGCGTGAGATTATTCGTACTCCTGCCAGCTCTTGATCTGAAGCTGATCCTGGCTCAATGTGCAGAATGCCTCGATGAAGGCGGAAGCCAGACGGGCATTGGTGAACAGAGGAATGTTGTGGTCGATGGCACCACGACGGATTCTGTAACCATTGGTGAGCTCACGCTTGGTGTGATTCTTAGGGATGTTGACGATGAGGTCGAACTTGTGATCCGCAATCATCTGCATCACGTTAGGAATATCCTTGTGCTCCTCATCAGGCCATCCTACGGCTGTAGCCTTCACGTTGTTCTCGTTCAGGAACTTCGCTGTGCCGGCTGTAGCGTAGATGGTGTAACCATTCTTAACCAGCGCCTGGGCAGCGTCGAGCAGGGAAGCCTTCTCCTTGGCACCACCGCTTGAAAGCATGATGCCCTTCTCCTTTGAAGGAATCTTGTAGCCGGTGGCAATCAATGAGTTGAGCAATGCCTCCTCGAAAGTATCACCCATACAACCTACCTCACCGGTAGAACTCATATCTACACCCAAAACTGGGTCGGCGTTCTGCAAGCGGGCGAATGAGAACTGGGATGCCTTCACACCCATGCGGTCGATATCGAAGGCAGACTTGTCTGGTTTCTGATATGGAGCGTCGAGCATGATGCGGGTAGCCGTCTCGATGAAGTTACGCTTCAATACCTTGCTCACGAATGGGAATGAACGGGATGCACGGAGGTTACACTCGATTACCTTCACATCGCGACCCTTAGCCAGATACTGGATATTGAAAGGACCAGAGATGTTGAGCTCCTTGGCGATGGCACGTGAAATCTTCTTGATCTGACGGGCTGTAGCGAAGGAAATCTGCTGAGCTGGGAAGGTCATGGTAGCGTCACCTGAGTGAACACCTGCATACTCTACGTGCTCTGAAATACCATACTCTACAATCTCACCGTTCTGAGCCACACCGTCGAACTCAATCTCGTTGGTCTCTGTCATGAACTGAGAGATAACCACTGGGTACTCCTTGGAAACCTCAGAAGCTGCCTCCAGGAAGCGACGCAACTCGTCATCGTTGTGGCAAACGTTCATGGCTGCACCAGAAAGAACGTAAGATGGACGAACGAGCACAGGATAGCCTACCTCGTCAATGAACTTCTGAACATCCTCCATAGAGGTGAGGGCGCTCCACTTAGGCTGATCGATGCCCAACTTGTCGAGCATGGCAGAGAACTTACCACGGTTCTCGGCACGGTCGATGTTGACAGGAGATGTTCCCAGGATTGGCACAGACTGGCGATGGAGCTTCATAGCCAGGTTGTTTGGAATCTGACCACCTACGGAAACAATCACACCACGTGGTGACTCTAGGTCGATGACATCGAGTACACGCTCGAATGAAAGTTCATCGAAGTAGAGACGGTCGCACATATCGTAGTCGGTAGATACGGTCTCCGGGTTGTAGTTAATCATGATTGACTTGTAACCCAACTTACGGGCTGTGTTGATGGCGTTTACTGAACACCAGTCGAACTCTACAGAAGAACCGATGCGGTAAGCACCCGAACCGAGAACGATGACAGACTTCTCGTTCTTGTAGTAGTTGATGTCGTAACCCTCTACGGCGTAAGTCATGTAGAGATAGTTGGTGAGGTCAGGATGCTCGTTAGCCACGGTAGGGATGCGCTTCACGGCTGGCAGAATGTTCAGCTTCTTGCGCAGGGCACGAACAGCGAGAACCTCCTTCTCCATATTGGTGTTCTGAGTCTTCAATACGAAGCGGCCAATCTGGAAGTCAGAGAAGCCCAATACCTTAGCCTCGCGCAATACCTCGGCAGGAATCTCCTCCAGAGTATTATATTCAGAAAGCTTGTGCTTGTAATCTACGATATTCTTCATGCGCTCGATGAACCAAGGGTCAATCTTGGTCAACTCCTCGATGCGCTCGATGGTGTAACCTTCCTCCAAAGCCTGGGCAATGGCGAAGATACGAAGGTCGGTAGGGTTAGAAAGCTCCTCATCCAGGTTATCAAACTTGGTGTGGTCGTTGCCAACGAAACCGTGCATTCCCTGACCAATCATACGGAGACCCTTCTGGAGCATCTCCTCGAAAGAGCGGCCGATAGACATGATTTCGCCTACAGACTTCATGGAAGAACCAATCTTGCGGCTTACACCGGCAAACTTGGTAAGATCCCAACGAGGAATCTTACAGATCATATAGTCGAGTGATGGAGCTACATAAGCTGAGTTAGGAGTACCCATCTCGCCAATCTGGTCGAGTGTATAACCGAGGGCAATCTTGGCAGCAACGAAAGCCAAAGGATAACCTGTAGCCTTAGATGCGAGGGCAGAAGAACGGCTCAATCGAGCGTTGATCTCGATGATACGGTAGTCGTTGGTCTCAGCATTGAAAGCATACTGGATGTTGCACTCACCCACGATGTTGAGGTGACGCACGCACTTCACGGCGATGTCCTGCAACATCTTCACCTGCTCGTCGGTGAGAGAACAGGTTGGAGCCACCACGATAGACTCACCAGTGTGAATACCCAGTGGGTCGAAGTTTTCCATAGAGGCAACGGTGAAGCAACGGTCGTTCGCATCACGGATGCACTCAAACTCAATCTCCTTCCATCCCTTCAGGCTCTCCTCAACGAGTACCTGAGGTGCGAAAGTGAAGGCAGATTCAGCAATCTCCTTAAACTCCTCTTCGGTCTTGCAGACACCAGAACCGAGACCACCCAGCGCATAGGCAGAACGGATCATGATAGGGTAGCCGATGTTGCGTGCCGCAGCCACAGCCTCCTCCATGTTCTCGCAAGCGTGGCTTACTGGAACCTTGAGGTCAACCTTGTTGAGCTCCTTCACGAAGAGGTCGCGGTCTTCTGTGTTCATAATAGCCTCTACAGAGGTACCCAACACATCCACACCATACTCCTTGAGCACACCGCTGAGGTAAAGCTCTGTACCCACGTTCAAACCAGTCTGACCACCCCAAGCCAGCATAATGCCGTCTGGGCGCTCCTTCTTGATAATTTCAGTTACAAAAAAAGGTGTCACCGGCAAGAAATAAACCTTGTCAGCAATACCTTCACTCGTCTGAATTGTAGCAACATTAGGATTGATAAGGACGGAACTAATACCCTCCTCGCGCAGCGCCTTGAGAGCCTGCGAACCGGAATAGTCAAACTCACCTGCCTGGCCGATCTTCAACGCACCGGAACCCAGGACTAGGACTTTCTTAAGCTGTTTTTTCATCTTTATATAACTATAAGTTTATTCTTAATAATAAAAAGTCTCTTCTGAAAATGTCTTGTTTAGTATCTATTTAGTTTCTTAGTCAGATTACTAAGGGAGATACACTATTTCGGGCAGCAAAGATACGTTAAATATCTGAATCATCCAAATTTTCTGCCATTCTTTACAGTTAAATAACATCAATTATTTAAAAATCCTTTCGGGATTGTCTCATTTTTGCTATTTTTTTGTTACTTTTGCAGCGCCTACAGAAATGTAGTAGAATGTTTCGAGAATAATAAAACAATAGCTTACAAGATAAAGTGATAACAACAATGAAAGTCGGATTATTCGTCCCTTGTTATGTGGATGCTTTATACCCTGAAGCGGGTGTGGCTACATACAAGTTACTAAAGCACTACGGACTGGATGTCGGTTATCCCGAAAAGCAGACTTGCTGCGGTCAGCCGATGGCTAACGCGGGTTTTCAGGATAAGTCGGAGAAGGTCATAGAGACATTTGATGAGCTGTTCAAGGATTACGATTACATCGTAGCTCCTTCAGCTTCATGTGCCGCTTACGTTAAGGTGTATTACCCTAAGATTCTGGAGGGTAAGCACGAGTGTATTTCATCAAAGAAGATCATGGATGTTGTGGAGTTCCTTCACGATGTGCTGAAGGTGGATCATGTGCCGGGAAAATTCCCGCACGTGGTGAGTGTGCACAACAGTTGCCATGGTGTGCGGGAACTGGGTTTGTCGTCTCCATCTGAGCGACACATCAAGCCATTCAACAAGATTATCGACCTGTTGAATATGGTGGAAGGCATTACCATCCACGAGCCGGAACGCAAGGATGAGTGCTGCGGATTCGGCGGTATGTTCTCTATCGAGGAGCCTGCCGTTTCTACCCGAATGGGAGAGGATAAGATCAAGCGCCACATGGCTACGGGTGCCGAATATGTCACCGGACCGGATTCTTCCTGTCTGATGCACATGGCGGGTATTGCCAAGAAGGAGAATATGCCGATCAAGTTTATCCATGTTGTTCAAATTTTAGCTGCAGGACTATGAGTACAGAACATTCCAAGAGAGCTGCGAAGTTTACGCAGAACGTAGAGAAGACCACCTGGCACGACGCTACCTTCTGGTCTGTTCGTCAGAAGAGAGATAAGATGGCGCAGGAGCTTCCTGAGTGGGAAGACCTCCGTGAGCATGCGTCTGAAATCAAGATGCATACCATTACCCATCTTGCCGATTACCTCGATATGTTTTCCAAGAACCTGGAGAGCCGTGGGGTGAAGGTGCACTGGGCAAAGGATGCACAGGAATTCAACGAGATTGTGCTCGGTATCCTGAAGGATCACAACGTGAAGAAGATGGTGAAGTCGAAGTCGATGCTCACCGAGGAGTGCGAGATGAATCCGTATCTGGAGAAGCACGGAATCGATGTGGTAGAGACCGACCTGGGTGAGCGCATCATCCAGCTCCTGCACCAGAAGCCAAGCCACATCGTGATGCCTGCCATCCACCTGAAGCGTGAGGAAGTGGGAAAGATGTTCGAGGAGAAGGGAATCTCCAAGGAAATCGGTAACTACGATCCTACTTATCTGACCCGCTGTGCCCGCCATCATCTCCGCGACCAGTTTATGGAAGCTGGAGCAGGTATGACCGGCTGTAACTTCGGCGTGGCTGCCACCGGCGATTGCGTGGTCTGCACCAACGAGGGTAATGCCGATATGACCACTTCCATGCCTAAGCTCCACATCGTGGCGATGGGTATCGAGAAGCTGGTTCCTGACTATAAGTCATTGGCTGTATTCCAGCGCCTGCTCTGCCGCTGCGGAACCGGTCAGCCTACCACTGCCTTTACCTCTCATTTCCGCCAGGCTCGTCCGGGTGCTGAGATGCATGTGGTTCTGGTGGATAATGGCAGAAGCGATATTCTCGCCGACAAGGACCACTGGCAGACCTTGAAGTGCATGCGCTGCGGAGCCTGCATGAACACCTGTCCGGTTTATCGCCGTTCAGGCGGATACAGTTACACCTATTTCATTCCGGGTCCTATCGGTGTGAACCTGGGAATGCTGAAGAATCCTCAGAAGTACAGCGACAATGTTTCAGCCTGCACCTTGTGCTTGTCTTGCGACAATGTATGCCCTTCCAAGGTAGGTCCTGGTTCGCAGATTTACGCTTGGCGCCAGAGTCTGGAGAGATTGGGCAAGGCTAATCCTGTGAAGAAGGCGATGTCGAATGGCATGAAATATCTCTTCGATCGTCCTGCGCTCTACACCACAGCCTTGAAGTTTGCGCCACTCGTCAATCTGATTCCTGAGTGCTGCACGCACTTCAGCAACTGGAATGCGTGGGGTATCGGTCACACCATGCCTGAGTTTGCGAAGAAGAGCTTCCATCAGCTTTGGAAAGAAGGAAAGGTGAAGTAGTGGCTAATCATAAAGTTCAAAGTTCAAATTTCAAAGTTCAATGAATAAAGAAGATTTCCTGAACAAGTTGCGTAAGAATACGCACGTTCAATTCGATATGCCTGCCGTAGATGTCAAGGGAATCCAGTATGAGGATACCTTGAAGCAGTTTATTGAGATGACAGAGTCTGTGGGTGGACACGTGATAGAGGCTGAGGCGGGCGAGAGCCTGGATGAGCTGGTGAAGAAGGCTTATCCGGAGGCGAAGGTCTTTGCTTCCAACCTGCCTGAGATTACCATCGCGCAGAAGAATCCTGATACCGTGGCTGAAGCCAACGACCTGAATGGTACCGATGTGGGTATTGTACGTGGAGAAGTGGGTGTTGCCGAGAACGGCTGCGTCTGGATTCCTCAGACCATGAAGGAGAAGGCGGTGCTTTTCATCTCCGAATATCTCGTGATTTTCCTTCAGAAAGATAAGGTTGTTAACAATATGCACGAGGCTTATGCCCGTATCGAGATGGATCCGAAGTATAATTTCGGTATTTTCATCAGCGGTCCTTCCAAGACTGCAGATATCGAGCAGGCTCTGGTAATGGGTGCGCAAGCTGCCCGTGGTGTGACAGTTGTACTTTTGTAAAAGGCAGAAATCCCGAAGCTCACTATCGTGTGAACTTCGGGATTTCTCTTTATACTGTCCATTCATAGGTGTCGTAAACCACGCCCCTTCCTCCGTAACCTTCCTTGTGGGCGATGAGGCCCTCGTTGATCCAGGCTCCCTGCTGTTCCGTAGAACTGCCGAAGTCCAGATAGGGATAATCGGGGTAATCATGATACATAATCTGTTCGTAGATAGCCTCCATGGCTCCGAATTCCTTTCCCTCATCGTTGGTAGAACTGTATTGTCCATGTACCACTTGCTGGGTAATATAAAAGGTGAGGCCTCCTATAATGTGCCCGTTGCGATAAGCATTGTATTGGATGATATTCTCGGGGAATCGACTTTTCAGAAGTTCCATTTCCTGAAGCGTGTGTACCGGTTTGGCACCAAATCGCTTTTCCAGGTTCTCATTCAATACCTCCCAGAATTCCGACAGGCTTGCATCTCTCACTACGGTCACTCCATTCTGATGAGCTTTCTTCAGACGGCGCAGGTGGTCTTTGCGCCAGCGCAATTTCTGCTGGATGAAGATGGTTGTGCCGATATTGCGGAGCGAAAGATGAGCCTTGCATTTCCAGAAGATGGCATAGAGATCTTCTTCTGAAGGATGGAGATGATAGATCCAGGGAATAGGACGATACTGTACCTTCTCGAAACCCTGAAGACGCAGATAGACATTCAGTTCCTCAAAGAGTTGGCAGACATCTGAAATCGTGACGTGAATGTTCATGATCAGTCCGCCATAGGTGAGTCCGAAATGCGAGCAGAGGGTCTTGCCTACCTGATGGGCTGGCAAGATGGAATGGAGCTTACCCTTCTTGAAGAACAGGAGAGAATAGTCCTTGAACCTATCGGAATGGTAATCCATATAGTTGCGGTAAAAGAGAAACGTAGCGTTTCGGGCTTTTGCCACATACGCATCCCATTGCTGGCGATATTCGGGAGTGTATTTGATGATTTCAAACATGATGTCTTGCGTATTTGAGAAACTCGTCGTAATCATAGATATAATCAGCTTCTTCGTACAATTCCGAAGCCAGGACCAGACAGACCGAACCGGCTGAGAAGTTTTCCAGCGTTCGCCAGATGCCTGTGTTGACGAGTAGTCCCTGGTCGGGGCGGTTGAGAAGATAGGATTGCTTCCGGTTTCCATCATCCAGCGTAACCGTGAAGGAACCGCTGGCTGCGATGATTACTTCCAGGCATTCCCTGTGGGCGTGCCCTCCGCGGGCAGCACCTGCCGGAATATCGTAGGTCCAGTAGGTGCGCCTGATGTGAAAGGGCACATCCTTGAAATCCTCCACATTCGTAGCCTGGAAGTCTTCGGATTGATGCGTGTTCTGGAAACGGATGATTTTTCCTATTTCTTTCATGAATCTTATTTCTTCATATAAGGGTCGGTGCCCAGGACGGTCTTTGCCAGGCGCTTTGCCTTGTCGCGGAGCGCATTCAGGTCATCGCCCTTCTCGCCGTAGCAGAGAACGACACCCATGCGGCGACCTACGTGAGCCTCTGGCTTTCCGAAGATGCGGATGCGGGTATGGTCCTCTTTCAATGCATCGAGCATGTTGTAGTTCAATGGCTCTGTGCTTTCCTCAGGAGAGAGGATGACGGCAGAACAGCCGATGTGCTCCAGATGGATGCCGGCGATAGGCAAGCCCATCACGGCACGGAAGTGGAGCTCAAACTCGCTCAGGTTGGTGGTGTGACCGAGAGTTACCATACCTGTATCGTGTGGACGAGGACTCAGCTCAGAGAAGATGACTTCACCCTGCTTGCTCAGGAAGAACTCTACGCCCCAGAGGCCGGCACCGGTCAGCGCCTTGGTTACTTCGCCGGCAATATGCTCAGCCTTCTTCAAGGCCTCCTCTGGAAGCTGGAATGGCTGCCAGCTCTCACGGTAGTCGCCGCCCTTCTGTACGTGTCCGATAGGTGGGCAGAAGAGGGTAGGACCATCCTTCTGGGTTACGGTGAGGAGAGTGAACTCTGAATCGAAGTCGATGAATTCCTCGATGATCACTTCCTTCACGTCGCCACGGCCTTCCTCCATCGCCTCCTTGTAAGCCTCCACCAGCTCATCGTCGTTGTGGACATAGCTCTGTCCATGACCGCTGGAACTCATCAGTGGCTTTACTACGCATGGGAAACCAATCTCATCGGCAGCGTTCTTGAACTCCTCGAAAGTCTTTGCATAGAAATACTTGGCTGTGCGAAGACCCAGTTCCTTGGCAGCCAGGTCGCGGATGGCACGGCGGTTCATGGTGTAGTTCACGGCACGTGCCGAAGGTACAATCTGAATGCCCTCCTTCTCGAAGTCGAAGAGACGCTCGGTGCGGATAGCTTCAATCTCAGGCACGATGATGTCTGGGTGATGTTTCTCAACCACAGCGGTCAATGCGTCGCCATCGAGCATTGAGAACACTTCTCGCTCGTCGGCTACCTGCATGGCTGGTGCATTGTCATACTTGTCGCAAGCGATGACATACTGTCCTGCTCGCTTTGCGGCGATGGTAAACTCCTTGCCCAGTTCGCCTGAGCCCAAAAGCATAATCTTCTTCATTTATATGATGTTTAATATTTTATATCCCTAAAATTAATCACTAATCATTAATCACTAAGTCCGAATTTCTTTCTGATAAATTCTGCGATAAACTTCTCTGTTTCTTCGATTCCCAGATGACTGCTGTTGATGCAGAGGTCGTAGCTCTCGCTGTGTCCCCACTTCTTGCCGGTATAGTAATCGTAGTAAGAGGCGCGCTGCTCCTCATGGCTTTCGATAAACTTGCGGGCGGATGCTCTGTCGATGTCCTTTCGCTTGCACACTGCCTTGATGCGGTCGTCGATGTTGGCGGTGATGAAAATATTGATCACATTCTTGTAATCACGCAGCACATAGTCGGCGGTTCTGCCCACAAACACGCAGTTGCCCTCATCGGCAGCCTTTCTGATGGCGTCGCTCTGGAACTTGTACAGACCTTCCTGCGAGAAGTCGTTGTGATAGAAGGTGTTGTCGCTCAGGAAGGGCAGATGTGTGTGGAAGAGAGACTTGAAGAATCCCTTCTGCTCATCGTTCTGCTCGAAGAATTTCTCCGAAAAACCGCTCTCCTTGGCAGCAAGGTTGAGCAGTTCTCGGTCGTAGCATTTGCAACCGAAATCTTCCGCCAGCTTCTCGGCGATGATATGGCCGCCGCTACCAATCTGGCGACCCACGTTTATGATAATCTTGGTCATAAGCTTAAAATTTTAGCTGTTAACTGTTAACTGTTAACCGTTAACTTTCATGTTTTCTTTATGTTGTCTTTTCAACTTGTTCATGTACCATGACATTACGATGGCAGCAATGACTGCGGCTGAGAAATCGGAGATAGGCATACTGTACCATACGCCGTTGATATCCCAGATCATCGGCAGGAAAGCCAGGAGAGGCAGGAGGATGAGCAACTGTCTCGACAAGGAGAGGAAGATGCTGATCTTCACCTTTCCGATGCACTGGAAGAAGTTGGTGATGACCATCTGGAAACCGATGATCGGGAAGCAGAACATCACCACTCTGATAGCCTTGATGCCCAAGTCTATCAGATGCTTGTCGGTAGTAAACATTCTTGCGCAGTAGTAAGGCAGGAACATCGCTATCAGCCATCCCGTCACCATGATGGCGGTGGCAGCAATGATGCTCAGGTTCAATACACGCATCAGTCGGTCCAGCTTCTGTGCGCCGTAGTTGTATCCGGCGATAGGCTGCATTCCCTGGTTGACACCTAACACGAACATGATGAACACCATCGCAATACCGTTGGCTATTCCGTAGGCACCCACGGAAAGGTCGCCTCCGAAACGCACCAGCTGGTTGTTGATGAAGATGACGATGATGCAGGCGCACACGTTCATCAGGAACGGCGAAATGCCGATGGCGAGGATGTTATCTACGAGTTTCCTCTTCAGTTTGTAGATTCCTTTCTTGAAGTGGAGCAGCTCGCTCTTGTTGCTGAAGAGTTTGATCTGCCACATCAGAGCCATCAGCTGCGATAGGATGGTGGCGATGGCGGCACCCTGTATTCCCCATTTGAAGACGAGGATGAAGAGGGCATCCAGTATCACGTTCATCACCACCGTGAAGATGGTGGCGTACATCGCCTGCTTGGGCTTGCTCGCTGCTCGGAGCAGGGCGTTCATGCCGAAATACATATGGCTCACCACATTGCCCAGCAGGATGATGACCATATACTCGTGGGCATAGACGAGCGTCTGGTCGCTGGCTCCGAAAAATCTCAGGATAGGGTCGAGGAAGAGCAGACAGATGATGCTCAGTCCGATACCGATGATGAGATTCAGTGAAATCGTGTTACCCAGAATGTTCTGCGCTGTGGCATAATCTTTTTGTCCCAACTTCACGCTGATGGCTGTGGACGCTCCTATGCCCACACCGGCTCCGAAAGCGGCGGTGAGGTTCATGAAAGGGAAGGTGATGGCGAGACCTGAGATGGCCATGGCTCCCACACCCTGACCGATGAATACGCGGTCAACAATGTTGTAGAGCGAGGCGGCTGTCATCGCAATCATCGCTGGCAGGGCGTACTGAACGAGCAGCTTGCCCACCGGCTTCGTACCTAATTCTAATGTCGCTTGTTTATTTTCCATTTATATCTGTTTTTTCCTCATAGCCGCTCGCCCTGCTCCTTTCAGAAAGCAACTGCGGCGGCTACTTGTCTGCAAAATTACAAAAAATATCTGATACCTTATTATATATATAAGAAAAACTTGCATTTCCCGATAAAAACTTCCCTTTTCTTTTGGCATTCTCGTACAAAAACTGTACTTTTGCAGCTTAGTATAAACAATAACAATCTGATTTGTCAACAGCAGTCAGACGAGAAAATAATAATATAACAATCGTACTACCGATAAATGATGAAAAGATATTTGATGCTTTATGCATTTATTCTGTCCACCTTGACATTGTTGGCTCGCGATGGCAAGGTAACTGGCTTTCTGGAGGCCGATATGGTGTCTTTCCCTGGTGGAAAATGCCAGATGTATCGTCTTTACCTCAAGGATAAAGACCTCGACCATACGCCCTTTTCGGTGAACCGCCCTTCGGAATACCTCTCCCAGCGCTCCATCGACCGACGTAAGCGCCAGGGCATTCCTGTAGATCTGACCGACCTTCCTGTGGCTCCGGCTTACGAAAAGCAGGTGGCTGAGGCTGGCATCGAGATTGTGGGGAAGAGCAAGTGGAACAATACGCTGCTCATCCGCATCCATAAGGACAAGGAGCTTCGCAAGCTGGAAGGCCTGGAATTCATCACCCAGAGGAAGAAGGTGTTCCAGGCTCCCGATTCCGTAAGTCAGCGTATGCGCTCGAATGTGCGCAATGGACTGAACGAGTGGAGTCAGGGCGATGGATTCTATGGCGCAGCTGATGCTCAGCTGAAGTCGCTGAACGGCAAAAGACTCCACGAAAGTGGCTATAGAGGCAAGGGAATGATGATAGCCGTATTCGATGGTGGATTCATGAATGTGGATAAGATTCCTGCCCTGCACAGCATCAAGCTGGCGGGTGTGAAGGATTTCGTGGTTCCTGAATCCAAGAATGTATTTGGAGAGATGGAACATGGCACGATGGTGCTCTCTACGATGGCTGCCAATGCGCCCGACTTCTATGTGGGTGTGGCTCCTGAGGCGCAGTATCTGCTGATAAGATGCGAAGATGAACGCACCGAGAGCCTTGCCGAGGAGGATTACTGGGCAAGTGCTGCGGAATATGCTGACAGCTGTGGCGTGGACGTCATCAATTCTTCGCTCGGCTATCATGGCTTCGATGATTCCTCGATGGATCATCACTATTATGAGCAGGATGGCAATACCACCCTCATCTCCCGAACCGCATCGATGTGTGCCGACAAGGGAATCGTATGCGTGAACTCTGCCGGAAACGACGGTATGGGTTCCTGGAAGAAAATCAATTTCCCTGCCGATGCCACGGATATCCTCACGGTGGGAAGCATCAACGAACATGGCATGAATGCTGCCTTCAGTGCCGTAGGACCTACGGCGGATGGCAGAATCAAGCCTGATGTGATGGCATTCGGAAGTCCTACCTGCGTGATTACGGGCAGGGGCAGCATCATCAATGATAATGGAACTTCGTTTTCCTCTCCGCTGGTAGCGGGTATGGTGGCTTGCCTCTGGCAGGCTCTGCCTGGCAAGACTGCCAAGCAGATCATCAAGCTCGTAAAACTGGCAGGTGATAATCAGCAGCATCCCGATAATGTCTTCGGATACGGTGTGCCGGATTTCTGGAAAGCTTATCAGACGGGAAAAGCGATTAAGTAATCTTGGAACTTTGAACTTTATGATTAGCTTTGCTGCTATATGATAAGGGAAGTTCCAGGGGGGCTAAGTACCAAGTAATAGTATTCATAAAGTTCAAAATTCCAAGTTCAATGTTCAAAGTAAAAAGATTATCTCTATATGAATTAAACTCGATAGTCAGCGAAATCATTTCGATGTCCTTACCCGACAGCTATTGGGTGGAAGCGGAACTCTCCGAGGCTCGCGAGGGTTATGGCGGCCACTGCTATCTGGAACTGATTCAGAAGGATGAACGCTCCAATACGCCGATAGCCAAGGCGCATGCCAACTGCTGGCGAAACCGCTGGATGTTCATCAAGCCGAATTTCGAGCGAGTGACGGGGCAGCGCATTCATACCGGCATGAAGGTGCTGCTCAAGGTGCACGCCCAGTTCCATGAGAACTATGGTTTCTCTTGGATTGTAGATGATATCGACCCCAACTATACGATGGGCGATATGGCGCGCAAGCGGTTGGAAATCATCAATACGCTGAAGGCTGAGGGCGTCTTCGAGCTGCAGAAGGAGCTGGTGCTCCCGATGTTCTGCCAGCGCATCGCCGTGATTTCGAGTGCCACGGCAGCCGGATATGGCGATTTCTGCAATCAGCTTGCCGATAATGATTACGGCTTGCAGTTCACCACCCGCCTCTTTCCTGCCACGATGCAGGGCGAGGGAGTGGAGCAGAGCATCATCGCTGCCCTGGACAGCATCAATGCCGAATATGAGGAGTTTGACTGCGTAGTCATCATCCGTGGCGGTGGTGCTACCAGCGACCTTTCCGGTTTCGACACCCTGGCGCTTGCCGAGAATGTGGCTAACTTCCCGCTGCCTATCATCACGGGTATAGGACACGAGAGGGACGAGAGTGTGCTCGATATGATTTCCTTCCAGCGGGTGAAGACACCGACTGCCGCTGCCGCCTTCCTCATCAATCATCTCGCCGAGGTTTATGCCCGGGTAATGGATGCACAGGAAAACATCGTGCAGAATGTGAAGCACCGGTTGCAGGTGGAGAAGATGAGGCTAGAGAGATTGAGCAGCACCATCCCCGTGCAGTTCTCGCTGGTGAAGACGAAGCAGGGGGCGTATCTCGACCGTCTGATGACTCGCATTACGACGAATCTGCAGTCGAAGGTATCGAATGCGCAGCGCCGTTTAGAGATTCTCTCGCAGAATATCCAGCCGATATTGGAAAGAAAGATGCTCAATGAGAGTCATCGCCTGCAGCTTCTCCAGCAGCGCGTCCAGGCGCAGGATCCGGAGCTGCTGCTGAAGCGTGGCTACAGCATCACGCTGAAAGATGGCAAGAGCATCCGTTCTGCCTCGCAGCTGAAGGCTGGCGACATCATCGAAACGAGATTCGCCGAGGGTAATATTAAATCGGAAGTGAAATAATTCCCCACACGCCCTGAGGCAATAGGAATTTCCCATACGCCCTGAAAGGGCAGAAGCTCCTAGCCCAGGGCAACGCCCTGGGTAATAAAGGATGCAAACCTGTCGCCCGGAAAGGGCAAAAGCTTTAAAATATCCACTGTTAACTGTTAACTCTGTTAACTCCAAAAACAATAAAATTATGGCAAAAGAAGAAATGAAATACGAGCAAGCCGTAAGAGAGCTTGAGCAGATTGTAGAAAGAATGGAGAATGATGAACTGGATATCGACCAGCTTTCCGAGCAGTTGAAGCGTGCCAAAACCTTGGTGAAGCTCTGCAAGGACAAGCTCACCAAGACCGATGAGGAAATCAAAAAGCTTCTCAGTGAGGATTGATTCCGCTTCAAGGAACGGCGCAAGAACGAAAAAGTACCCATAAAATGGTAAAATAATGCCTCAAAACGGCAGAAATACGTAAAATAATAACGTTTCTACTAAATTTATCGCAAAATAGTTGCAGATTAATAGAATATTTTGTACTTTTGCATTCAAAATATTAGTAGAACATTAAAAATATAGATGTTATGAAAGACTTAGATTGGTCTAATTTGTCATTTGGCTATCGCCAGACTGACTACAATGTTCGCTGTTACTATCGCGACGGCAAATGGGGCGAAATAGAAGTTTGCTCTGATGAGTATTTGAAATTGCACATGGCTGCCACCTGTCTGCACTATGGTCAGGAGGCATTCGAGGGTCTGAAGGCTTATCGTTGCCCAGACGGCAAGGTACGCGTGTTCCGTATGGACGAGAATGCAGCCCGCCTGCAGAGCACATGCCGTGGTATCCTGATGCCAGAGGTGCCAACAGAGTTGTTCGAGGAGATGGTGAAGAAGGTGGTCCGCCTCAACCAGGAGTGGATTCCTACCTACGAGAGTGGTGCTACGCTCTATATCCGTCCTTTGCTCATCGGTACAAGTCCTCAGGTGGGTGTGCATCCTTCTAAGGAGTATTGCTTCCTGATTTTCGTAACCCCAGTGGGTCCATACTTCAAGGGTGGATTCTCTACCAACCCATACGTCATCATTCGTGATTTCGACCGCTCTGCTCCTCTCGGAACAGGTATCTATAAGGTAGGTGGCAACTATGCTGCTTCCCTCAGAGCCAACAATATCGCTCACGAGAAGGGTTATGCCTGCGAGTTCTATCTCGATGCCAAGGAGAAGAAATACATGGATGAGTGTGGTGCTGCCAACTTCTTCGGTATCAAGAATAATACATACGTTACTCCTAAGAGTACATCCATCCTCCCATCTATCACCAACAAGAGCTTGATGCAGTTGGCTGAGGATCTCGGTATGAAGGTAGAGCGCCGTCAGATTCCTGAGGATGAGTTGGATACATTCGAGGAGGCTGGTGCTTGCGGTACTGCTGCCGTAATCAGCCCTATCAGCTACATTGATGACCTGGATACAGGCAAGCGCTACAACTTCGGTGAGAAGCCAGGTCCTGTCTCTAAGCATCTGTATGATACCCTCCGTGGCATTCAGTATGGTACTGTTGAGGACAAGCACGGTTGGACAACCGTAGTTATTGAGTAAAAACCAATAAGAGATAATATTAAGTTCAGAGCACTTTGAGGAGTTTCCGCTCCTTGGAGTGCTTTTTTTATATGCTTCTTTAACACTTTCCGGGCTTCATAGATGGCAAGGCTCGGTCATCTATGAAGCCTCCAGCTTGCCATCTATTAAGCCTCTTTTTAGTCGTATTTCCCTTTATCTCGTAACCGGGAATACGTAGTATTCTCTATCTACATCGAAATCAAGCACCCACTGGTCAACGATGATATTGTCATCCAGCGCCTTGATTTCTACAGTATGGTAGCCGTCGAGCAGGGTTACGTAGAAGCTCTTGAGCGCCTGTCCGCGCCAATGATTCATCTTCCATTCCTTGGAGTTGTAATCCTCCTTCATCTGGCAGATTACCGGCTCTGCATCGTCGATGCTCACGCTTACCCGCATATTCTTCTCGTATGGCAGATAGCTCGGGATGGTGGCGAGGGTGAATCTCGCATCTCCTATGCTGCTGCTTACGAATCTGTATCTCAGAATGGCTCCCTTTGGCAGCTTCACGGCGTTGTTGCTGTGACCCAGCAATGGCTTCAGCTGGATCTTCTCGGCTGTCTCTCCCTTGGCAGCAGGTGCCTGGAAGGCATTCGTCCAGTCGTATGCATTCTTGGCGGTGATGTTCTTGGTGAATGTCACCAGCGGCTGGAGATCTTGATTTCTGTCGAAAGCATCCTGCATCAGGAGCTTGATATCCTTGGCAGGTAGGGTGCCCGGCAACTGCGGAGCCTGCATTTCTGCCCCATCTGTAGCGATGATGCTGCTCCATTTGCCTTTGCCCAGCTTCAGATAGTAGGCGTTGAGCTGCTTCAGGGTGTTGAAGGCATTGAGGCTCACGGCAGCCGAAGCCTTGGCTTCATCATCATTCGGGAACAGTCCCGGACGGGCGATGTCTCTGGCTTCCTGTGCCTCCAGCTCCTTTTCGGCGATGAGGGCAGCAGAGAAGATAGGATATTTCACGATTTCGAAGAAACCGTCTCGCTGATCGGCAGGAAGGGTTCTTTCCAGATTGGCAGTCTTGGTCTTCAGCAGGTCGTAGGCGTAGAGATAGCGCTCCAACTCATTGCCGAATTCGCCCGAATGAAACTCTGTATCGCCGTATGGCATTGCCATGAAGGCTGGCTGTCGGATACTGGTCAGGCGATAGTATTCCTCCATCAGAGGCTTGATTTTCTTGGCTGCCACGTTGCCGAAGAGACTGCTGAGCCAGTTCTGCAGGTAGCTGCTGATGCCTCCCTGCAGCGCCTCGCCGTTCCATGCGAGATCTGAAATCATGGCAAGCTGCAGCGAAACCATCTTCGGATTGGTTACGTTGGCAATCCATGCGCAGTCTTCATCATGATGCATCTCCGAGCGATGGGATTTCTCCCGGTGCTCCGACTTGGTTTCCAGATAATCTCTGTTGTTGAGCATCTCGAGTACCAGGGCAGGGGAAACATTCTCCAGCTGCATCTGGTTGCCGGCGCAGATCATCTTCACGTTCTCCAGGGTCTTCTTATGCTTTTTCTTGTGTTTCTTGCCGGTGATTTCCGTCACCTTGTAGTTTTCGGCAATGCAGATGTCGAAGCTATCTACCACCGCCTTGTTGTAGGCAGCCTCGTGCTTGCCGTCCACCTGCCAGAGGGTGTTGGTTCTCAGTCGCAGCATCAGGCGCGCCAGCTGACTGTAGTTCTTCTGATTCATCCACTTGCTTCCGTTCAGGGCAAGACCTCTGAATTCGATTCTCGGGATTTCTATCTTCTCCGTTCCCACCTGGGTAGAGAGATTCTGACGTGTCTGCGGCTTCAGGTCGTTCCATCCTGCCATAGGCGAAACGCCAGCCATGCGCGAGAGCTCCATGATGGCGTAGGCAGTGCCTCGGGCGTCGCTTCCTATCACGATGATCTTACCCTTTCGGGTTCCGATGTAGAAAGCATCCTTGGCTGTGATGAACTTGTGGAGAGGAGCGCCGAGCTTTTCTACGGCAGAAAACTCCTTGTTGGTGAGCAGGTTGAGCTGGTAAATCTGGATGTTGGCACCGGCTTTCTCCTTCGCCTCGTTGCCGGTTACAGCCTTCATGTCGTTGGAAAACATCCTGAGGGCAATCTTCACCACAGGCGCAGTGGTGGCGTTGATAGAGTAGCTTACCTTGCCCGAAGCATCCGCCCAGTTGATGCTGGTAGCTGCAGTCACATTCTCTTTCTTCTTACTCTTGCTGAAGGTTTCTGCGCCTGCCTGCTGCACGGAAAGACAAGCCAGAGAAAGGGCGAAACCTACTATGATTTTCTTATAATTCATTTTTATTCAGTTTTGTCGTTTTGAAGGTGGAGGGGGAATCCGAAGTTCCTGATGTCGCTTCATCATCTTCTCCAATCTGCAAAGATACATAAAAGTGTTTAATAACTGAAATTATTTAGTTTTTATTTGCTTATTACATTATTTATTGTTACTTTTGCACCAAACAAAAAAATAATTATGACATTATATCCAAAATTAATTGAAGAGGCTCTTGCTACCGTTATCTATCCCGGTACCAAGAAGAACCTTATAGAGAGTGAGATGCTGGCAGATACGCCTAGCATCAATGGTATGAAGGTGAAGGTGGTTCTGCTCTTCCCTAGAGATACCGATCCCTTCCTGAAGAGTACGGTGAAGGCGGCTGAGGCTGCCATCCATTATCATATCTCCAAGGAGGTAGAGGTGGAGATCGTTACTGAGTTCAAGTCAGCTCCTCGTCCTGAAGTAGGAAAAATGCTTCCTCAGGTGAAGAACGTCATCGCTGTAAGCTCTGGTAAGGGTGGAGTAGGCAAGAGTACGGTTTCTGCCAATCTTGCCATTGCACTTGCCAAGTTGGGTTACAAGGTGGGCTTGCTCGATACCGATATCTTCGGTCCTTCCATGCCTAAGATGTTCGGCGTAGAGGAAGAACGTCCTTATTCAGTTCACAAGGATGGCAGAGATCTCATAGAACCTGTAGAGAAATATGGCGTGAAGCTCCTGAGTATCGGTTTCTTCGTAAGTCCTACCACGGCTACCTTGTGGCGTGGCGGTATGGCTTGCTCTGCCTTGAAACAGCTGATTGCCGATGCTGACTGGGGTGAGTTGGATTACTTCATCCTCGATACTCCTCCTGGCACCAGTGACATTCATCTTACCCTGCTCCAGACACTCGCCATCACGGGTGCGGTAATCGTAAGTACTCCTCAGCAGGTGGCGCTTGCCGATGCAAGAAAGGGTATTGACATGTATCAGAATGATAAGGTGAATGTGCCTATCCTCGGTCTTATTGAAAATATGGCTTACTTTACTCCTGCTGAGTTGCCGGAGAACAAGTATTATATCTTCGGTAAGGAGGGTTGCAAGAATCTCGCCAAGGAGATGAACGTGCCATTGCTTGCCCAGATTCCTATCGTTCAGAGCATCTGCGAGGGTGGTGATGATGGTGCGCCTGCTGCTACCAAGGTTGATTCTATTACCGGTCAGGCTTTCCTGAGCCTCGCCCAGAGTATCGTGACGGTAGTGAACCGCAGAAATGCCGAGAAGGCTCCCACCAAGATTGTTAGTACACACTAATAAATAACCTATTCGATAAGGTTATAAAATAAAAAAGCTAGGATTGCCCGCAAGCAGTCCTAGCTTTATTTTTATCTCAGGGGTTAACAGTTAACAGCTGTTTTTTGTATGGTCAACCCCTGATTCTTGAATTCTAGCTATTGATTCTTTAGCCTCCAGAAGCTCTTTATTTTTTAGCCTCCAGAAGCTCTTCTGCCTCATCCTCTTCTTCTGCAACTTCGGCTGTAAGATTCGCCTTGAGTCTTGCTGAGCGCAACTGCTGCCTGAAAACCAGGCAGGTAGCGAGGAAATATACGCCCGTCTGTATCCAGAGCGCTCTGAACTCCGGCAGAATATCGGCAAGAGATGCTCCCATGCTGCTGATTCTCAGGAATCCCCTGATACCGAAGGTAGATGGGAAAACCCAGGCAAATCCCTGCCAGAAGGCTGGAATATTGCTCTGTGGCCACGAAATACCCGTCATGAAGAGCAATGGCACAGAGGTGAAAACCACCAGAAGCATTACATTCTCACGGTATCTTACCAGGCAGGATAGCATCAATCCGAAGAATACACACGACAGAATATAAGGCAGAAGGAAACCCAAAATGGTGGTCCAGGTTACCATGCTGACAAATCCGAAAAGTTTCGGAACAACCAGCGTCAGGTACATTCCCATCACGGCGTAAACCATGAAATAAACCATCGACTTGCCGAATACGATTCGGAAAATACCGCCATAATGCTTGCTTACCGGTATCAGTTCGCGGTTTCTGTTCAGTTCTCTCGATGTTCCTGCTGCCATTCCGATGCCCAGCAGCATGGTTTGCTGCAGAATGAGTACCAGTACACCCGGAAGAATCGCATTACCATATCCCCCGGTGGTATTGAAAATCGGAACTTCATCGAATTCCAGTGGATGGGCGGTTATTTCATCATCCCGATCCGTGAATCCTCCTCCCTTGGAAATCTGAATTCCCGAGTTGATCTGGCTTGCCACACCCTGCGCGGTCTGGAAAATCGCCTTATAGGTCAGCATCAGACTCATATCGCAATATACGCCCACATGCGCCTGTTCACCACGATTCAGCTTGGTGTCGAAATCGGCTGGAATATAGACGATTCCATGCACAGCCTGCCTTTGCACCAGCTGCTTTGCCTCGTCGAGACTGTTGCAGTAATAGGTGGCTTTGACATCCGGAGAAGCATCGTAATCGCGGATAAACTCGCGGGAAGTATGGCTGTGGCTCAGGTCAACAATCGCCGTATCCACCTCTCTCACCACCTCGTTGTTGTAAATCCACGAGTAGAGCAGCGGATAGCCCAGCGGTACCAGGATGCAGAAGATGAGAACACCCTCATCGCGGAAAACATTGCGCATCTCCGTCTTCCAGATGTAGCACATATCCCAGATTCCATTGATGATCTTATATAATAAACTACTTTTCTTCATTATGATAGGTATTTATATACTAACATTGCCTTCTTGATATTCCAGACGGTGAGCATTGGCAGGGCACAGAAGAGCACCATCGCACCCCAGTGGAGCACAGCATCGCTCATCGGGAAACCATTGAAGATGTTCATCTGGTAAATCATATAATAGTGGCGCATTGGGAAGAGCTGTCCGATGGCCTGGATTGGCGAATCCATGGAGAAGAGTGGATAGGTGGCTCCGCAGATGGAGAAACTCACCACGCCCCAAAGCGAACAGATACTCATCGACATGCGCAGGGAAGGCATCAGTCCGAAGGCAAAGATACCGAAGCACTGGCAGGACAATACGCTCAGAATGCCCAGCAGTATGATGGGTGCTGCACCTCCCGGATGCGGGAATCCCAATACATAATAGATGTAGAACTCGAAGAGCAGGAAGATGCTCAGGAAGATGAGCGTCTGAGGCAACATCTTACCCGCAATGGCGAGATAAGGATTGTTGTTCGCCATTCGCATCCAGTCTTTGGCTCTGTTGAACTTCAGTTCCGTTCCGATGGAATAAGGGGTGATCAGGAAGATGAACAGCATGATGAGTCCCGGCACCATCACGCTCGACAGATAATAGTTGTAGTTGGCGTAAGGGTTGCCTATCATGTGCAGATCCACGGCGATAGGCTGCAGGAAGGTCATGATTTCATCGTTCGTCTTTCCCAGTGCCGACAGCTTCGCCATACCTGCTGCTGCGCCTCCCAGGGTGGAAATGGTCTTCAGATCGCGGAAGAGCAGGGAGCCTGCTGCCAGCGAAACGCTGCTGTAGTAGAAGGAAATCTTCGGCTGTCGGGAAGCCATCAGACCTGCCTCTGTTCCGTTGGGAATCACCAGGAAGGCGTAGATCTCGTTCTTCTGGATAGCATGTCTTGCCTCGGCTATGTTTTCATAGTGAGCCACCACCTTGGTGGTCTGGAAAGCGTCAAGCTTATGCACCAGCTGGCGGGAGGTATGAGAATTGTCCTGGTCAACGATGCCCACAGGCATATCCGTAGGCACACCTCCCTGCATCAGGGTAGTGAAGAAGATCACCACCACGATGGGGAAGATGACCATGCAGAAGAGATAGATGGGATTCTTCCGCATGATGCCGCACTCTCTACGGGCAATATGATATAATTTCTTGAACATTGAAAATCTCAAAGTTATTTAATGATGAGTGACATTCCCGGGCGCAATCCCTCCAGCTTGGTGATAGGACGGGCCTTCACCTCGAAAGTCTTGCGGTCGTAGTCGCCATTATCCTTGGTTGCCTTCCAGGTAGCATAGGAACCCTGGTCTTTCAGGTAATAAACCTTCATCTTGATTTCCTTGTTGAAGGCAGGAACGAAAGCAGTGAACTCATCGCCCTTGTTCAGTCCCTGGAGATGATCCTCGCGAACATTGAAGGTTCCCCACATATCGCTCATGATAGAGATGCTCATGATAGGAGAACCGAGACCCACCAGCTCGCCTACCTTAGGATAGACATTGCTGACCTCGCCTTCGCACTGAGCCACCTGAACGGTCTCCTTCAGGAGATTCTTCACTACATCTACTGCGCTCTTAGAAGCCTGTGTGTTGTTGGCAGCCATGCGCTTCTCCTGCTCGCGGGCACCATTCTTCGCCATTTCATATTGGCTCTTGGCTGCTGCCACCTGAGCCTCTGTTGCCTTGTAAGCAGCAAATGCTTCGTCGCGCTTCTGACCGCTGATCACACCGTCATTATAGAGGTTCTGCATGCGGTCGTAAGTCTTCTTGGCAATGGTTGCAGCTGCTTCTGCCTGCTGAACCAGCTGGAAGGCACCCTGAATCTGCTCCTTGCGTGCACCGGCATCGGTAAGATCCTTCATAGCTTCTGCTGCGGCATTGGTTGCCTGGAGCATCTGCTCCTGCGATTTCATCTCTGGAACTTCGAGGATTGCGAGTGTGTCGCCCACGTGGACGTAGTCGCCCTCCTTGACTCTCAGTTCTACGATGCGGCCTGGCAACTTGCAGGATACTCTGTATTCTGATACTTCTACCTCGCCCTGGATGGTGTCGTCCTTCTGCTCAAGCGTGAAGAAGCCGATGATTCCCACGAGTATGACAACTGCCGTAAAACCGATAACGGCAAGCAGTATATTGTTATGCTGTGATTTCTTAGACATGTTTTTATCTGAATTTGAATTTTGAAAAATGTTTCTATTGTTACTGTAGGATACCGAGCGCCTTGTTAAGCCCTACCTGTGTCAGCTTCACGTCGATTTCCGCATCGATCTTCTGGCTCTGTGCCTGCTGCCAGGCAGTCTGAGCTGCCATCACATCAGTTACCTCCATCACTCCTTCCTTGAATCCGAGGTTGGCGCATCTCAGGTTCTCGTTGGCGCTGTCAATGTTCTTGATGGCCATGTTGAGCTTCTTCTCAGCTTCCTTCACCTTGAACTGGCTCTGGGTAATCTGGAGATGGATCTTCTCGCGGGTATCGTCGAGGTTCATCTGGGCAATGTTGGTGGCTGCCTTGGATGCACGCACCTTATAGGCACCGTCAAACCAGTTCCATACCGGAACCTGCACGATGACACCAATATTCCATACGCCGGTAAACTTCTTCTGGAAACCATTGAACACATTTGGATTCGAAATGGTGTAGCCGCCGGTCAATGCCACATGAGGCAGATAGACGGCGCGAACCAGATTGGTGGCTTGCTTGGAAATATCGACCGTGTTCTGGAGCATGCGCAATTCCGGACGGGTATTCATCGCAGAATCAGAAGCGGCTACTCGCTGCTGTTCTGTATCCACAGGAGTTCCCGAAAGAGCCAGTGTCTCCTTGTCTTCATCGGCAAGCGTCACTTCCTGGTTCATCGGAATGCCGCAAAGCTGACAGAGAAGCATCTTGGAGAGCACCAGACCGTCTTCTGCCTGGGTAATCTTCATCTCAGCCTCGTTCACCTTTACATCTACCTTCAGACCATCTGCCTTGGTGGCTACGCCCTGCTGAATCATCTTGTGAACATCGTCGTTGAGCTTTTTCACCAGGTCTCTGTAGCTGGTGGCGAGCTTGTACTTCTGCTTCAGCGAAACGGCAAGCCAGTAAGCCTGGTCTATGCTGTAGAGGGTCTTCTGGGTCTGCATGTCGAGATCATTGTCTGCTATCTGCTCACCGATGTCTGCAATCTTGTTGGCTGCCAGGATGGCGCCGCCCATATAGATAGGCTGGCGGAGCATCACGCTACCAGCCCACATGTTGCGGGTGTCGGTGCGGAAAGCATCCACCACGCTCTGTCCGATGGCATTGCCCTGCTGCTGGATAACGCTTCCTTTCTCGTTGAGCAATCCTCCGATTTTCTGTGCCTGTTCAGGGGTGAGCATTCCCTTGCTTACCAGATCGGCCATCACGTCGTTGGCATTGCCGGTGATTCCACCTACGATGTTGGAACCTAAATTGCTGAATGCTGACTTCTGACCATCATTGAGCAAAGAGATCTCCTTGCTGAACCATTCATATCCGCCCATGGCATCTACCTTTGGCAAATATTTCGTGCGCGCCGATTTCTTCAGGTTGGTCGCCACGTCCTTCTTGAGCTTAGAGGCATTGATCTGCTTGTTGTTGCGTAGCGCCATCGCACGACAACTGTCGAGGTTCAGAACCATCGTTTGAGCCTCGGTTGCAGTCATTGCTCCCATCAGCATGATAAGAGTTAATATTTTTTTCATTCCTTTACTATAATATTATAATATCGGTGCAAATTTATGGAAATATTCGCAAACCACAAAGGATTTTTTATTATCAAATCTTTAAGAATCGAAAATTACCTTACATTATGGAAAAATGGAACATTCTTTTATTCAAATTCAACAACGATTTCTCCTTCCCAGTCGGGATTTACGGTGAATCCTAATCCTCCTTTCCCTGGATCATCATCTTCTTTCTGGTCGGGGTCGGAGATAGTATGGTCTTTGATGCTGATATTGGTCTGGGTGATGTTGTTGCGTTTCACCGGGACGACTTCCTTGGAATATTCCTTGATACTCTGGGCATCTGCATCCAGGATGTTGATGGTCATTTTCAATCCCTTGTTCTCTTCGCGTGGGAAGGTATAGACCGAATAATCCGTTTTGCCTTCCTGAAGCTTGAAGCTTTCGGTCTGGCGGCTCTGTACGCATCCATAACCCGTTACGGCGTCAAGGGTGCTGCTGCCTCCGGTATAGTAAAACTTGATGCTGTGCGCCTCGGCGGGGATGGTGGCGTCGGTGATATGGACCTTAAACTGTGCCACGGCTCTATTCAGCAGGATGTAATCATCCGTATCCTCTCCATCTATCACATTGAAAGTGCCGTAATAGAAGAAGGTATCGGTCATCTTGTTCTTGTAGAATTTCACTTTCTCAGGGGAACTGATCGTACAGTTTCCGCTTCCGTTATGGCCGATGGCAACCATTCGGTATTTTCCCGCATCCAGATTAAACCCGATATCATCGTAGCCATCTTCTGCTTTCAGATTCAGGGTCTTCACCTTTTCCTCTCCATCAAAAATGGCGATGGAGAGCCGGGAGCAGTAATCTTCTAGAGGCTTTCCCTCTACTTCCTCATCTCCTTCATCCAATCCGTCTTCATCTCCTTCCTCCTCATCTTCGAAATCTCCTTCTCCGCTTCTTGTTCCCGTAGAATTGTTTTTTGCCACGGACGCATGGATGATTACGTTGGCGTTTGCGTCATGTGAATTGGTACCCGAATCATCGAGTGCAAACTTTTCGCATGAAGTAAGCGTAGCTACTAGCATCAGCAAGAGGGATGCCAGCCAGACATAGGTCTTCTTCTTCATATCACTAAGTTTTTAAGTTTGCTTTCTATGCGTGGTGCAAGACGTTTTCTTGCGCATGAAAGTCGCAGCAAATATACGCTTTTTCAGCGAAAATGGCAAGGATATTTTAAAAAAACTGCATATTTTTGGCTAATTATCTTTTTTTTCGTATATTTGCACCCGTTTTTTCAGCGAGAAGAATCATTTGTATCTATATATAATAAGGTACGCGCGTGAGAAATGGGTAAATATGGCATGGTATTTACATGAAAAGGAATTGGGTTTAAATAATAAGGAACAAGATATATTTATGGATAAGAAGATAAAAGCATTGTTTTTCGACATCGACGGCACGTTGGTGAGTTTCAAGTCTCACAGGATTCCGCAGAGTACTGTGGATGCTTTGGAGCAGGCTAAGAAGAATGGGGTAGAGGTGTATATTTCTACGGGACGCCCCAAGCAGATCATCAATAACCTCGGTCAGATAGAGCATCTCATCGATGGTTACATCACAGCCAATGGTGCCCGCTGCTTTGTGGAGGATACATTGGTGAGCCAGCACGCCATCCTTCCTTCAGACGTGAAGAAAATCATCGAGGCTGCTGATAGAGACAACTATCCTGCCATCGTGGTAAGCGAAAGCCGTTTTGCCATTCATCATTATACCGACGAGGTTTATGAAATCTTCTGCAAGGGATTGGGAGTAGATAGCAGCGTTTTTGTTACTGATCTCAATCGTTTGGGCGATGAGGCCATCTTGCAGGTCACACCTTTCTGCACCGTAGAGCAGGAGGCGCTCCTGATGCCAACGCTCGAAAACTGCACTTCCGGCAGATGGCACCCTGCCTTTACTGATATTACGGCGCGTGGAGCCGACAAGGGAAAGGGACTCCAGGCAATGGCTGATTATCTGGGCTTGAACATTGAAGAAACCATGGCCTTCGGCGATGGCGGCAACGACATCTCTATCATCAAGAAGGCAGGTGTAGGTGTAGCAATGGGCAATGCTGGTGATGAATTGAAGCAGGTCGCCGATTACATTACGACTCATGTGGATGAGGATGGTGTGAAAAATGCTCTCATCAAGTATGGTGTTATTTAAAATAGATGAGCATTTGTACAAAATTAGATAAGGATTCATATAAAATAGATTGAATTTTGATTCCGTATTCAAAATGGAAGCAGATATGTGTCTTTCATTTTGTTATAGAATATAAGGTAAGCGTGGCGTTTTGTTTGAAAACATCACGCTTATCTTTTGTTTTGAAAATTGTATGTTTGCTTGGTACTTTCTTGGAAAATGTGTCTTTTTGTTGGTTTAAAGTGGTTGAAAACTGTCGAAAAGTAGGGAAATATGCAGAAAAAATACAAAAAGTAGAAGAAAATGAAGTTTCGATTGCATTTTGTTAGCTAAAAATTTGTTTATTTTATAAAAAGTGTGTATCTTTGCACTCGATATTTGTAAGTTGTTTAATTTAAGAGAGAGAAATTATGACAAAAAGACTAACCATGTTAATGGGGGGGCTTGTTCTTTCAACAGGAATGGCTCTCGCACAGACTACTGTTACAGGTAAAGTTGTTTCTCAGGAAGACGGTGAGCCAGTGATTGGCGCATCTGTTAAAATCGCAGGAACAAAGACTGGTACAGTGACAGATGTGGATGGTAACTTTACTCTGCCTAATGCAAGTAAGGATGCTGTTCTCGAAGTTACTTATCTTGGTATGGAGCCAAAGAAAGTAAAAGCTTCTGCTAAGATGAAGATTATGCTGGTTGCTGACTCAAGAAACCTTGATGAGGTTGTTGTTACTGCGATGGGTATTTCCCGTTCTAGTAAGGCTTTGGGTTATTCTGCTGCTGTTGTGGGCGGTGAGAAAATCTCTGAGTCTCGTACCAACGACGTTATGTCTAGTCTTGCAGGTAAGGTAGCTGGTGTGCAGATTTCTTCAACATCTTCTGACCCAGGTTCTTCTAATTCTGTCATCATCCGTGGTGTCAGTTCATTGTCTGGTAACAACCAGCCTTTGTATGTTGTTGATGGTGTGCCATTGAATAACTCTACTGTTTCCAGCAGTAATAACTTGGTAAGCAGTAATAGCTTGGACAATGGTTATGATTTTGGTAACGGTGCCAATGCAGTAAACCCTGACGATGTTGCCAGCATGACCATCCTGAAGGGTGCTGCCGCAACTGCACTTTATGGTAGCCGTGCTGCCAATGGTGTTGTGTTGATTACTACCAAGAGTGGTAAGAAGCAGAACAAGGGCATTGGTGTAGAGTATAATGGTGGTTTGCAGTTTGAGTCTGTGCTTCGCTTGCCTCAGCTCCAGAATGAGTTCGGTATGGGTTGGTATGGTGACAAGACTGATATCGAGAATGGTTCTTGGGGACCAGCTTTCGATGGCTCAACCTTGAAATATGGTAATGTTTATGATAACTCTCAGAAACTGAAGAGCTATCTTCCTATAAAGAACAATGTCAAGGACTTCTTTGACACGGGTCTTCGCTACAGCAACAGTGTATCTTTCAATGGTGCAACTGATGCTAGTAATTTCTTCTTGAGTCTTTCTCAGATTCATGATGATGGTATTATCCCTACTGATGCGGATAGTTACAACAAATATACATTCTCTGGTCGAGCTTCTCACAAGATCAAGAATGTAACATTGAGCATGTCTGCCAACTATGCTTATCAGAAGAACAACTTCGTGACTACTGGTCAGAAGACGGGTTCTATGTATAATGCCATCATGCAGACTCCTCGCGATATCAGTATCGTAGAGATGAAGGACCTGAATGATCCATTCAATACACCTGGTTATTACTATACTCCTTACGGTGTAACCAACCCATACTATATCTTGAATAACTACAAGAATGAGTATGAGTCAGAGCGTTTCTATGGTAAGTTGCAGCTTGACTGGGATATCTTCACCGATTTGAAGTTCTCTACCCGTTTCGGTCTTGATACAACTACTGGTGATCATAACACCGGTGAACCAAACATGTCTGCTCTTTATGCAAACACTCCAAACTGGGCGGATGCATTGAAGTCATTGACTGGTTCTGTAACAGAGCAGACTGAGCGTCGCCGCGAGATGGACTTCAATGCAATGTTCAATTACAGCCACAAGTTCATCGATAAGTTGGATGTAAACGCAGCTCTCGGTTTCAATGGTAATGAGCGTAAATACACATACTTGTATGGTGCAGTTACTAATTTGACTATACCTACTTATTTCAACTTGACAAACTCTTCTGAGAAACCAACTCTTGATCAGTATCAGTCACTTCGTCGCTTGATGGGTGCATATGGTCAGGTCGAACTCGGATGGGACGATTGGGCTTATTTGACAATGACCGCCCGTAACGACTGGTCTTCTACTCTTCCAAAGGGTAACCGCTCATTCTTCTATCCTGGTGTAACAGGTAGCTTCGTGTTCTCTAAGTTCCTGTCTCCTGAGGCTCAGAAGATCGTGACTTTCGGTAAGTTCCGTGCTGCTTGGGGTAAGACTGGTAATGATGCCAGCGTATATATGACAAACTCTGTCTATGCTCAGGCTTCAGCTAATACTTCAGGCTGGGGTTCTAGTAAATTCCCATTCACCAATGGTAACTACAATGCTTATACCAAGGGCAATACTCTGGGTAGTAATACTTTGAGTCCTGAGATGACTACAGAATTTGAGTTTGGTTTGAACATGGCATTCTTGCAGAACCGTATTTCATTTGATGTTTCATATTACGACAGAAACTCAGACAAGCAGATCTTCTCCTTGAATATGGATCCAGCTTCTGGTTACACATATCAGAACATGAACCTTGGTAAGATTCGCAACCGTGGTATCGAGGCTTTGGTAAGCGTAACTCCTATTAAGACCAAGGATTTCAAATGGGATCTCTCTTGGAACTTCACCAAGAACAAGAGTAAGGTAATCTCTTTGCCTGAGGAACTCGGCGGTGAATCTGTCATCTATGGTTTCTCTGGTGGTACTTCTCTCTATGCTATCGTAGGTGAGGAACTCGGTGTGTTCAAGGCTTATACTTCTAAGCGTGATGACCAGGGACGTTTGATCGTAGATGCAAATGGTCTTCCTCAGAAGACTGATAAGCAGGAAATTGTAGGTAGCATGAACAGCAAGTATCAGATGGGTATTTCTAATACCTTGTCTTATAAGGGTGTCAGCCTGTCATTCGACTTTGATATCCGTAAGGGTGGTGTGATGTTCTCTCGTACCAAGAATATTACATACTTCACCGGTAATGCTATCCAGACTGCATACAACCATCGTAACCCATGGATTATTCCAAATTCTGTGGTTCAGTCTGGTACAGATGCTAATGGTGCTCCTATCTATACAGAGAATACTACTGCTCTGACACCAACCAATATCTACAACTATTGGAACAATGGTGCTGATAACTACGATGCAGAATTCTTGGTTGACAAGAGCTATGTAAAGCTTCGTTCTGTAGTTCTCTCTTGGGATTTGCCAAAGGCTTGGTTGGCTAAGACTTTCTTGACAGGCGTTAAGGTATCTGTCTTCGGTAACAACCTCTTCCTCTGGACACCTTCTAGCAATACATTCATCGATCCAGAGTCAAGCTCATTCGGTAACGACTTGTCTGGTAACTTCGGTGAGTATTCTGCTAACCCAAGCTCACGCAAGATGGGTTTCAATGTTTCTGTTAAATTCTAAAGGTGGATCATTTATGAAAAAAATATTATTATATAGTGCAGCTTGCCTCTTGGCGCTTTCTAGCTGCGATATGGATATCAATGAGAATCCAAACTATCCTGCTTCTGGTGATATTACACCTTCATTGGAGTTCCCTGCTGTGCAGAATGCCATAGCTGCGGTTCCTGGTGATGCGATGTTCACCTATGGTGGCTATTTTGCTCAGTATTTTGAGCAGCGTCCTGAGTATAATCAGTATAACGACATTGCTGAGCTTCACTTTGATGAGGCTTCTCAGCTCTTCGACCGTTGCTATCGTACCATCTATGCCGGTGCAATGACTGATATCAAGGATATTGAGAGTAAGACTACCAATACTGCCAACCTTTATGTATGCAAGGTAATGACAGCTTTGGCTATGCAGTATATGGTAGATGCTTGTAGCGATGCTCCTTATACAGAGGCCTGCCAGGGTAGTGCTAATCCTAATCCGGTTTGGGATGATGGTCAGAGTGTCTATGAGAATGTTTTGAAGGCAATGGATGAAGCAGAGGCAGCTATTGCAGCTTCTGACAACATCGATATGACCGACCCTATGTTCAGCAAGAATCTGGATAGCTGGAAGCGTTTTGCCAATGCCCTCCGTCTTCGTATGTATATGCGTCTGATTGATGCAAATGTAGATGCTGCTAATTATACAGCCAAGGCTAAGGCTATCGTGGCTAATGGTATCCTCCCGGTTTCTGATGTAGTATTTAATGTATATAGCAATGCAGAGGGACAGTATAATCCTTGGTATAGTAATATCTTCTCTTTGAATGCAAACAATTTCTGTGCTGCATATCCATTGGTAACCTACTTCAATTCTACCAACGACCCTCGTGAGGCCTATGCTTTGAACAAGGCTGCTGCAAGTGGAAAGTATGTTGGTGAGATTCCTGGTGCAAAGACTAAGTATTTGGAATGGGATGGTACTAAGTTGATGGATAAGGATGTAAGTCTCGTTAATACCGAGGTTGCCAAAGCTATGCCGGTTTATCTCTTTACTCTTAGCGAGGTTGAGTTCCTGAAGGCTGAAGTTGAGTTGCGATTCAACAATGATGAGGCTGCTGCCAAGGCTGATTATGAGGCTGCTGTTGAGAATGACTTCTTGTCTCGTCAGGTTGCAGGCTACTCTGATTTCATTGCGGGTGATAAGGTAAACTTTGATAAGCAGGCTACCAAGGAAGATAAGTTGAAGCTGATCTATATGCAGAAGTGGGTTGCTTTGTTCTATCGTAATCACTTTGAGGCTTGGTCTGAGCAGCGTCGTACTGATGTTCCTGCCGTGTCTTCTGCTTCTGCTGAGAAGGTTCACAAGGATCCTACAAGCTATACTGCTGGTAATCTGATTGTGCCTGCTGTTAATTACTATGGTAATAACGGCTTGTGCAAGCGTATGCCTTATCCTTCATCTGCACGTCAGTTGAACAAGAATACTCCTGCCGTTAAGACTTTGGCTGATCCTGTATTCTGGGATGTTAAGTAATCAATAGGTACTTTTATTCATTCATTATATAAAGATAAAAGATATGAAAAAGATATTGTTTTTGGCCTTGATGCTCAGCATGACAGCTGTTGGATTTACTTCTTGCAGCGACGATGAGGAGTTTACTGATTCAAGGATTACATATTATCCGGTTTTGGAAATCCAGGGGGATGACTTTGTTCAGGTGCCTATCGGTACAGCTTATAGTGAGCAGGGATGTAAAGCTACATTGAATGGAGAGGATTATTCTTCTAAGGTAGTAACTTCTGGTACTGTAGATGCTTCTAAGGCAGGTTTGTATTACATTACTTATTCAGCAACAAATGCTGATGGCTTCTCAGTTTCTACTACTCGTACTGTAGCAGTCTGTGATCCAACCATTACAACAGATATGTCGGGTATTTATACTCTCCAGGCTGGTTCTCATCGTGATTATCACAAAGATGATGGTTCTGTAACTACTACAGCTTTCTCTGGTTATACCGTTAAGGTTACTAAGGCTGCACCTGGCATCTTCTATGTAAGTGATATGATGGGTGGTTACTACGACCAGAAAGCTGGTTATGGTTCAAGTTACGCAATGACAGGTTACTTCCAGTTGTTGGCTGATAATTCTCTGGTCTTGCTTTCTAGTTCTGTGGAAGGTTGGGGCGATTCTGCTACTGGCTTTAAGGATGGAAAGTATGATCCTGCTACAGGAGAAATCTCTTACGTAGTGAATTATGCCAAAACAATGGACTTTACCATCTCATTGAAGTAATAAAACAATTAAGATTTTAAAGGAATAAGATTATGAAGAAATATATTTCAATGTTTATGTTCGCCTTGCTGGGCTGCTTCGCTCTTGTGTCTTGTGATACTGAGACTGATGAGTCGGCTGGTGGAACTGCCGTTGAGCAGATGGCTGGTATTTGGGAAGTACAGGTTGATGCTGTAGATGAAAACGGTAATGTTTTGTATGAAGATCCGTATGGATTGGGTACCATTACTGTGAATACCTACAATACTGCTGCCAATAGCGATAAGGAAATGTGGTTGCAGGATGCTGGCTTCTGGGGTGTTCAGATGAAAGTGAATGTAGATTATGCTGCCAAAACTTTCTCTGCAGCTGCTGGTTCTAGCTATAATCCTTCAAATGCTGAGGCAGGCAATGTTGAGTTGCTCGAAGGTCAGGTGTTATTGAATCAGGGAAAGAACCTTCATGGACTTCCTTGTGATAGCATCTGCTACAAGGTTAAGTTCAGCGATGATGATAATGCTTTGACTTATCGCATCTCGGGAGTTAGACATTCTGGCTTCTATGAATAATAGATTAAACTCTATTAAAATAATAAATGGATATAATATTAGGCAAAGTGATTTGCCTCGTTGTTGACTTAGTCAACACTTATATCTCTCTCGTCTTGGGGACTGGCAGTGGCCGGTCCCCTTTTTTTTGTAAACATCAAAATATATACGTATTATGCCAAGAAACACGAAAACATCAGAGTCTTTATTCCAGTTCATGAACCTCCTTATCGCCCTGTTGCAGAAAAACGGGCAATACCGCACCTCGCTGCATTACAGAGCAACCCTCAACAGTTTTAAACGATACCGAAACAACAAGGACATCGCCCTGAGTGAGATAGATGCAGAAGTGATGCACTCGTATGAGGCATACCTGCATCATACGGCAAAGGTATGCCGTAACACCAGTTCCTTCTACCTCCGCATCCTCCGCGCTACCTACAACAAAGCCGTGGCGAAGGGACTGACGCCACAGCAGTATCCCTTCTCGGATACCTATACCGGTATTGCCCCAACCCGCAAGAGAGCCATACCCACAGAATCTGTCAGCCAGATCAAGCGTTTGGAGTCGGTCAAGGATCTCACTCCCAAAGAAGAGATGGCAAGAGATACCTTCCTGATGAGTTTCTATCTGCGTGGTATCTCTTTCATCGACCTGGCTCACCTCCGCAAATCCGACCTCAAGGACGGTTATCTTCATTACAACCGAAGCAAGACCAGACAGCGCCTCACCATCCGATGGGAGAAGGAGATGCAGGAGTTATTGGAAAAGTATCAGGCGCAGACCGCCTCCTCACCTTATCTCTTCCCCTTCCTTGTTGATGATGGAAATAAGAGTCAGGATAAAACTATTGACAAAAAGAAAGACGGGGTACGCCTATATCGAAATGCCGAAGCCCGTATCTCCTATCACCTCAGGAAGTTAGGTGCTAAGATAGGTGTCAAGGGCAAGCTCACCCTCTATGTCGCCCGCCATTCCTGGGCAACGGCAGCAAGAGACAACCATATCTCCATCTCCGTTATCAGCGAGGCATTGGGACATCATTCCGTAACCACCACACAGATCTATCTCCGCTCCATCAAAAGCTCAGAAGTGGATGATGCCAACGCTAAAATTCTGGCAGTCCTATAGGCCGTAAAAATGAATAAAAAGAGGGTTTTTGCAAAATGAACCAAAATGAACCAAAATGAACCAATTTTTCTGAATCTTTACATAAGAGACACAGATACTCACTGCAAAAATACGAATATTGTTGCAAACTAGCAAATTATGCGTGTTAAAAAATTAATATCATTCTACGAAAATCAACATTTTTTTAGAATTCTTATCATACGCAATTTCCTAAGTCGTTGATTGAAAGAATGTTTTCGTCATTTCTGTGTCTCTTATGTAGAGATTCAGATGATCGACATCAAAAAACGAACTTGATTCGCATGATGAAAGAGACAAATATACAATCCCAAGTTACGTCCACTATTGCAGGGGACGACGGCGAAGCCGTGGCAAAAAGTGAAGAAAGCGCTAAGAAATTGACTCCTCAAATGCCTAATGAAGGGCTTGAAAAACCGGCTGATGCAGGATGGTATGTGGCTGTAGTGAGAGTGAATTGTGAAACCAGAATAGCTGATTCTATACGAATAAATCTTAATTACAATCATGTTTGGTTTGACTACTGGATTCCCAAGGTAAAAGTAGTTTATCTCGACAAGCGTTCCAATAAGCGAAGAGTGAAAGAAAAGCTGTTTCTTTCCACCTTCATCTTTTGCAATGTCTCTCAGAGACAACTTGATAAAATCCGATTCCGTTCGGATGTCTATAAGATGCTGACGATGCCTGGACAAAGGAAAATATACCAGATTCCCGACCAGGTTATTGCCAACTATCGATATTTTGTTGAGAATGACGAAGAGCCTGTCACTGCTGCCCCTGTTCCTTTGAAGAAAGGTATCAAAGTGCGAGTGACAGCAGGTAGCATGAAAGGTGTGGAAGCATACGTACAGAGCTATAATGGCAAGAAAGCCGTCATCGGCAGCGAAATCAAGTACATCAGTGGTGCAACGCTTACGATAAGTAGAAATTTGTTGGAAATCATTGAAGAAAGTTGAATCCCTAATCCCTATGGTAGGCTATTACCACCCTTCCGAAGATAAAATTGTCCTATCCCATGCCCTGTTCTGGGTGATGACCCAAAACATAAGAGGTAAGGTAGGAAAGGAAAAGTATTTGTTGCTGATATAGTAGAGACGCAGTATTGGTGAAATACATTGAGTTGAAAAAACTCCTCCAAAAATTTGGTAGTTTCACAGAAAAAGCCTATATTTGCACAAAAACAGAGAAATGGGGTATAAACTTCATTAAAACCAATAAAATTACGCTGTTATGATTAGTAAGAATGTACAAAATATGATTCCAAAGATAAAAGATTTCTTTGGTAGCCAGCCTATAACAAAGGCTTGGCTCTTTGGTTCATGCTCACGAGGAGAAGAAACTACTGATAGTGACATAGACATTCTTGTAGAGTATGATCGTCAGCATAATCGAATTTCTCTGATGAAAATAGCAGGTATTATGTTGAATTTGGAAGATTTGCTTCATCGCAAGGTGGATATAGTAGAGGCTAATCGTCTCCTCCCTTTTGCTCAAGAAACAGCCAACCAAGATAAATTCTTGATTTATGAGAGAAAAAGTTAGAGATAGGGGAAGGTTAGAGCATATTCTTAAAGCGATAGAAAGTATAGAGGAGTTTCATGCTCAATATACTTTTGAAGATATCAAGAAGAATAAGCTCATCTTTTATGGCTTTACCAAATTGGTAGAAGTAATAGGCGAGGCTGTCTATATGCTTTCAACAGAATTTCGTGATTCTCATTCTGACGTGAATTGGCGTCAGATTGAGCGTATGCGCCATGTCCTTGTGCATGGCTATTATACCATAGACCCCGAAAGTCTATGGGATACGATAGAAGTAGACATTCCTGAGTTGAAACCTTGGATAGTTAGGTATCTGTCGGAGTAATAAAAAAACTTATATTTTTTGCCGTCCCCAGGCGGTCCCATCCCGCACAACCTGGCGAGACCTTTGATTGGTCCGCCAACCCTATAGCGTAGCGGTTCCGAGCACCGGAGGGCGGTTACATCCCTAATCCCTATGGTAGGGATTTTGGGCTTGGGTATAGGGTAAGGACCCCCTCTTCGCAAGAGGGGGACAGGGGAGTCGAAACAATACAATAATTAATAAGGATCTTACGTTATGAACATAGAAGAAAAAAGCAGGTAAGGAAGCAGAATCATTTTGTGTGTTGTAATGTTTAGCCATAAGCCAAGCATAGGTTAATAAATGCATTTTTTCTCTTAATTCCTTGGTGATTACGAAATTAAATCGTACTTTTGTCGCTATATTAGCAATAAAAACGTATGATTATGGCAAACGACAATAACAAAATACAGGCAACTACTGATGACTCTCAGATAGTACTTTACCAACCAGATGAAAGCATTTCTCTTCAAGTAAAAATAGAAGAAGATACGGTATGGCTTACGCAAGCTCAAATGGTTGAACTTTTTGGTTCTAGTAAAGCTAATATTAGTGAGCACATTACTAATATTTATCAGCAAGGAGAATTGGTGCAGTCAGCAACTGTTCGGAAATTCCGAACAGTTAGAAAAGAAGGCAATCGTATGGTTACACGTAATATGGATTACTATAATCTTGATATGATTATATCAGTCGGCTTTCGTGTAAATAGTCATCAAGGTATTCGCTTTCGTCAATGGGCAAACAATGTTTTGAAGGAATATCTTCTTCGTGGATATGCAGTACATCAGCAAATGCTTCAAATGGAGCAACGTATTGACTGCAAACTTATGTTGCAGCATGATGAGATGCAACGAATAAAGGATACCCAAGCTAAGCAGCAACAGCAGCTCGACTTCTTTATTCGAACCTCCACCCCTCCTGCCGAGATGGTCTTCTTCGAAGGTGATTTCTACACAGCAAGAGTAGCTATTCCCCGATAATCATATAGATATTAGAAAATGGCGTAACGAATCTCATGACCGCTGGCTTATTATAGATGATAGCCTCTATCATTGTGGTCATTCCTTAAACGCCAATGGCGGTCATAAGATTTCCGCCATAACCCTGATGGGAACCTCCCCAGAGGTAATCCTATCAAAAGTAGAATAAACAATATTCCTCATTCGAGCGACGACAAGTGCAGAGCGATACTGCAATGAGGAACCAAATATAAAATCATGAAATCTTATTTCTCCATAAAGCCAGGAGCAACCTTCTTTTTAGGTAGCTCCCGCACCCTCGTCTATCATAAAGACGATGTCGAGATCATCTACAAGACCAAGACACCATCCGGCAAAACCTACTATGCCCATGTCTATTTGATGTTGGGTCGAGAAAACTCCGTTACTCTTTATGCCGATTGGGGTGATTACTTTTTGCATCTTTCAAGCATCAAAGACCAGGAGCATTTCTTTGGCATAATGAAGCGTCCGTGCCCAACCTTTGTCCAGATATGGCAAAGCGAGCATCCCGACAATATATTTGTTATGTCTGCCAATGCCGGTCAAACCATGGGCTTAGGAATGGATATCGAGAACGTAGATTATCGCAATCTCGCTCCAACTTACCTTCCTTTCCATCCGTTGGTAGAGTTAGGTCTAGACAAGTTCCTAGATGCTGTCAATAAACTATATGTAGAACTCAATTCCCATTGTCCTCTGAAACTCTGGAAAGACCGTCTTGTAGCTGTATGGGGACAAGATACATTATAATGTTATGATAGTAATTCCAAATAAGAACTTCACAGCTGATGGCATCCGCTTGGTTCAGCTACTCAATAGCACATCGAAAGTCAATATGCTGAAAGCATGTGACAAGCTCGACTTATACGTTAGTCCCAACTTGAAGAAAGATGAGACTGCTAGGCGAATAGCCCAGGAGATGTTGGATAACCCAATAGAGATCTTGAGCCGTTTGAACAAGCAGGAACTCCAGATAGTAGATGAGTTTGTAAAAGGCGATGCCAACACCTACGTGGTGCGCAAGATGCGCAAGACCCAGTACAAGCTTCAGAAGCTATTCTTGGTAGCAACCTACGAGGATAAGGAAAAGCAGGAATGGAACATGCTTATGCCCGATGAACTTCGTGAGGCTTTGTCAAGTAACTACAAGTTCTATCTTGACTTGGCTGAGAAAGGTCAGAAAGGCCCGACTGCTAAACAGCTCCGCATGATGGCAGCGATGAAGCGGATAATGGGAGAATAAAAAATGTCCGAGTAGTCTAATGGATATCGATGATATCATCAAAATAAACAGAATTAGCATTTTTTATATGAAGGAAGTGCTAACTTTTGAAAATCAGTAATTAGATTTTAATGGTGTTACACTATTATTTTTTAAGTAAATGAACAATTACGATTTTTTGATTCTTTCAGCTTCAGAATTTGAACGTTTAACAAGGGATCTCTTACAAAAGCATCTTGGTTGCTATATAGAGAGTTTTACTTCTGGACGGGATGGTGGAATAGATTTGCGTTACGCTAATGTAAAGGATAGTGCAAATATTATTCAATGCAAGCGTTATAAAGACTATCAGTCTCTTAAAAATAATCTGTCAAAAGAGGTTGAAAAAGTGAAAACATTGGCTCCTTCGAAGTACTATATATCTACTTCGGTAGGTTTAACACCAGCTAATAAAGAGGAAATCTTGTGTATGTTCAAGCCTTTCATAAAGAAAACTGAAGATATTTTTGGGAAGGACGATTTGAACAATCTCTTGTCGCAATTTCCCGACATAGAGAAGCAATATTATAAACTTTGGTTGTGTAGTACGACAATTATGGAGCAAATCATAAAAAAACGTGTTATAAATTGGTCGAAATTGGAATATAAAGTATGTTTGGATGAATCCAAGAAATATGTAATGAATGAAAGCTTTGACCAGGCAATGGACAAGCTTCTTCAATATCATTATGTTATTATATCAGGTATACCAGGCATCGGTAAGACAACCTTGGCACGACAACTGATTTTCCAAAAGTTAGCTACAGGTTATGATGAGTTCATCTGCATAACTAACGATTTGGATAATGCAATGGATTTGTTTGAAGATGGCAAAAAACAAATATTTTTCTTTGATGATTTTTTAGGAAACACATTCTTGGAACATGGAGAGAAAGGATTTGATTCAAAACTATTGTTGTTTGTCCGGCATATTAGAAAAGCTAAGGACAAATTACTGATATTGACAACAAGAGAATACATCTTGCAAGATGCGAAAATGTTTTATGAGAAATTCGAAACAAATAATTTAGACTTGTCTAAATGCGTGGTTGATCTCGGTTCCTATACCCAGAAGATTAAAGCAGAGATTCTGTATAATCATTTGGCATATTCGGATATACCAGAGGAATGTTTGCGCAATCTTGTAAAGCGAGACAACAATTACTTTTATCTGATAAATCATCAAAACTACAATCCACGTGTAATAGAAGCCTTCATCAATCATGAAGAGTGGAAAGATAAAAGTCCTAATGATTTTTATCGTGCTTTTTGCTATGTATTTGATCATCCAAATTCAGTTTGGGAGATGGCTTTCAACAAACTGGATTCGTTAAGTCAGTATGCACTGATCGTCTTAGTAACACTTCATCGTCCTTGCCTGTTGAAGGATTGGAGAGATGCCTTCGAAGTATTCTGTGATTCTGCAAAAGATATTTATGCATTGTCCAAGGATGATAAACTTTGGATGCAGTCGTTGAAAACATTGGATGGGAGTTTTATTAAAATAGATATGAGAGGTAGAGAAAGTCATTTCGTTGATTTCTTTAATCCTTCTATTCATGACTTTTTAGTTGACCACATGACAGGTCGCCCTGAATTGTTGGAGAAACTGATTGGTAGCTCTGTCTTTATCGAGCAGGTGTATGAGCAATTTACCTCTACAAACGAACATAACAAGATAAACATTCAGGGTGAGTTGTTGAAATGTTTAGCGGACAAATTAACAGAGATGTTTAATCCTGCAACAGGAAAGTTGCGAACAAGTATTGTGCGTCTGAATGATAAGCACGAAATTGTATATAAAGCATTTGATTTGTTTGGTTGTTTGAAGACCTTGTATGAGAATATGCCTGCCTTGAAAGATCAGAGTATTTTAGATGTTAATCAGTTAACTTTGTCAGAAGATGATTTCTTAGATAAGAAGTATTCTATGGATGATAGGTTAGAAGTGTTAAGCATTATTGGTGACAATATAGGATATTTAGATAAACAAGCTCTATACTATGATATGCGTGAAAGCGCAAATAATATAGATGAATATGTGTCATATCTAAGATTTGGAGATGAACATGATTGTTGTACAGTATCCATAACCGATGATGAATATTTGCAGAACATGGAAAATCAAATTCAATGGGATATTGACAATTGTACTTATGAGGGGGAAGTTGATGAATTAAAGGGGCAAATATCAGAATTGTCCTCCTTCATTCCTCATTGGAACACAGCCAATATATATGATTATGCAGAGAAGCGCATTACAGAATTGCAAGAGGATGATGACTCAGATCCAGAGCCATATGATCATAGTGAATTCTACAAGAAATACGAAAAGGAAAAAGCAGACATTCGTGAAATGTTTGAAAGTTTAATTGGATAAAAAGTTTTGAATAATGAGACTAAAATCATTTTCACTAAAGAATTTCCGGGGTTACCGGGATGAAGTTCATATAAATATGAGCGACTTGACAGTATTTGTCGGGCGTAATGACATTGGTAAATCCACGATATTGGAGGCTCTTGATATATTCTTTAACGACAAGGGAGCTATAAGCCCTATGGAATTGGCGGATGTAAATAAAGATGCGATAGCGTCAGATGATACAGAAACTGTTTTCACGGCGGTCTTCGACAATCTCCCAGACTCCATTATTATAGATGAAACTGTATCAACGACATTACACGATGAGATGCTATTAGATAGTAATGGCTGCTTGACTGTTGTGAAGAAATATCAAGCAGCCGGCAAACCTAAGATTTTCATTAAGGCAAAACATCCTACAAACCCAAATTGTAATGACCTCCTCCTTCTGAAAATAGCAGATTTGAAAAAGAAAGCAAATGGATTAGAATGTCAAGACAGAACAAAAAAGGCTTTTTTAAGAAAGTCCATTTGGAATCATTATGCAAATGATCTCCAATTGGCTGAAGATGAAATAGATACGACTGGCGATGGAATGAAAGACATTTGGCAAAAGTTAGATTTGTATATGCCTATTTATTCATTATTTCAATCTGATAGAAGTAATAGCGATAAAGATAAAGAAGCTCAAGACCCTTTGAAAGAGGCAGTAAAGGAAATTTTCTCGGACGAAGAAATATTGGGTAAACTGACAGACGTAGCGAATGAGGTAAGAAATAAACTACAAACCGTAACTTCTGCGACATTAGCCAAAATAGAAGAAATGAATCCTGAAATCGCACAAACACTGAATCCGTCTATTCCTTCAGTCGAGACTTTAAAATGGGCTGATGTTTTTAAAAATGTCTCTATAACAAGTGATAATGATATTGAAATTAACAAACGTGGTAGTGGTGTAAAACGACTTATACTCTTAAATTTCTTCAGAGCAAAGGCTGAAAGAATGATGAATGAGACTAATCATACAGATATTATTTATGCAATTGAGGAGCCAGAAACTTCGCAGCATATCCATCATCAAAGGATGTTGATAGAATCGTTTAAACAAATATCTAATTATGCTCATGCACAGATAATTTTGACAACACATAGCTCTCATGTTGTAAAAATGATGAAATTTGAGAATCTTCGCTTAGTTGAGGAGAATAATGGTGTAAAGAATGTACATGGAGTGGTACAATCTTGTCTACCGATTCCTTCGTTGAACGAAATTAATTATTCTGCTTTTGGTGAGTATTCCGAAGAATACCATGATGAGCTCTTTGGGTATCTTCAGACAAAAGCGATTGATGAAAATAGTCAAAATGGTTATGAAGACAAATTTGACAATTGGTTAGTATCGAACGGATGTACAAAAAATAAGATTTGGGAGAAAGAGAAAAATGGTAATATTTCACAAAAACCTTCCACTATTCAATTATACATTCGTAATAAAATTCATCATCCTGAAAACCAAAGAAATGCCTTATATACATTTGAAGAGTTAAAGTCATCTATAGATAAAATGAGGGAAATAGTTATTTCTTTGACTTAATAAACTGATTACATTTATGGCAAATAATAGATTTTCAACAGAGATTAGGGAAGTTTCAAATTTAAAATATTTGAAAGTATTTTTCTTGGATGACTCTGAGGCTAAGAAAACACAAGAAATACTCTTGGCATTAAAAGTGGTAAAGACAGTCAATATAACTGTGTCTGAGAGTAAATTACATCCCGGCGATACTTTAACTATATATCCCAAACCAATGGTCGATATTGATATTCTGGATAAAGAGGTAAAGAAATCCCTGGATAGTTATTTCTCAGGAGTAACGGATGTAAAGACAGAAATAATATCAGTTGTAGAATTCAAAAATATAGAGAAGAAGATTCTTGATGCTTTAGATGAAGCCATCGCAACAATAGATGTCAGTGTAGCTTGGTTTACAAATGTTACACTTCAGAAAAAGCTATTGGAAAAGAAAAAGGAAGGTTGCAAAGTTCGTATTATAATCTATGCCAACCATACAAATCAAAAACATGGAGTTGATTTGAGTCCATTTGAACATAAGGCAATAAGAGCGGAACGAAAAGGAATTATGCATCATAAATTTTGTGTGATAGACAACAATATTACGATACATGGTTCGTATAATTGGACAACTGCTGCAGAGACAAAGAACAATGAAGAAATTTCTGTAGATAAAAACGATGTCAAAAAAGCTTCTGCATATACTAAAGAGTTTAACCGGCTTTGGGATAAAAATGATGTATAGCAAATTAAATCATTAAGAAATTATGAAAGCGTCAGTACAGTATAATGATTTGAAAGGAACGTCAGCTGCAGATATTTCTGATTTTCACAAGTGTTCTTTGCAGAATTATTTGATTAATTCTTATGAGCAATATGATGGAGATAGATATGAGTGTTATGGATGCTCTATTTTTATTTCTGGTCAATATATGCAGCCACAAGGTAATATTGCTTTTGTTTGCAAGGATAAAGTAGAAAATAAATATGTAAAGTTTTGTCCGTTGAAAGATATTACTCTAGATGAAATTTTCTCTCTATTTAAGAGATTTGAGGTTGTCATAGGAGACCATATTGATAAGATTGAGGTTGATGGCAAAGATTACTTGGATTTAAAGTAAACTTCAAAAAGTAATTGTCCCAGGCGGTCCCATCCCGCATAATATGGCGTAGACCTTTGATGGTCCGCCAACCTTATAGCGTAGCGGTTCTGAGCACCGAGTAGGGCGGTTACATCCTCTCGTCCCTGAGGGAAGAGAGGCTTGGTGAGAAAGGTGG
>ERZ1026944.77-NODE-77-length-56526-cov-120.758372_pt1 | contig 56526 bp, 39 predicted proteins | sample MGYA00519569_ERZ1026944 | MGnify/ENA primary metagenome ERZ1026944 (study PRJEB26926, sample SAMN06164618) | human gut metagenome | biome: ENVO:00009003; feature: ENVO:2100002; material: ENVO:00002003 | host: Homo sapiens | place: USA | collected 2012 ... | reverse complement strand
AAAGAGCCGCAAGTAAAAACTTGCAGCTCCTTGTACCCAGACCCGGGATCGAACCGGGATGGGTTGCCCCACTGGTGTTTGAGACCAGCGCGTCTACCGATTCCGCCATCTGGGCGATGGTGTTTGCAAAGGAAAGAGCCGCAAGTAAAAACTTGCAGCTCCTTGTACCCAGACCCGGGATCGAACCGGGATGGATTGCTCCACTGGTGTTTGAGACCAGCGCGTCTACCGATTCCGCCATCTGGGCGATTGCGGGTGCAAAGGTACAAATAAAAATTGAAATAGCAAACTTTTTGGTGATTTTTTTTCTGAAAAAACAATTCCAGAGGCGAAAAAAGCTAAAAATGTGTTTTATTTCTCCTATTCTTTATTAAATTCTTAGAAAAGATTTGGCTTTCTCGCAGATAATGAGTAATTTTACACTTGAATTTAGTAACTTATAAAAAATGAACTATAATATGACACTTAATGATAATAATAATTATTGTGTGATTCTCGCAGGTGGAAAAGGTCGAAGACTTTGGCCATGCAGTCGGAGCAGTCATCCAAAACAGTTCATTGACTTCTTTGGAGTCGGACGTACCCAATTGCAGCAGACATTCGATCGCATGGCAAAGATAGTACCTGCCGACCATATTTATATCAATACCAACGAGGAATATGTAGAATTGGTGAAAGAGCAGTTGCCAGAGGTACCTGCCGACCGCATAATGGCTGAGCCTATTCATCGCAATACGGCTCCAAGTATGGCTTGGGCTAACCATCGCATCTCCATGCTGAACCCTGATGCGTGCATCATCAATACTCCTTCCGATCAGGCCATCTTCAATGAAGAGGCTTTCCGCAAGAATGTATTGGAGGGCTTGGCGTTTGTTGCAGCTAACGACCGTTTCCTGACGATGGCAGTCAAGCCTACCCGTCCAGAACCGGGTTATGGTTATATCCAGATGGGCGATGTGGTAGAAGAGGATATCTATGCCGTACAGTCGTTTACGGAGAAACCTGAGCGTGATTTCGCCAAGATCTTTGTTGAGAGTGGCGAGTTCTATTGGAATACAGGTATCTTCCTGAGTAATGTCAAGCATCTTCGTGAGTGCTTCTGCAAGATTCTGCCTCCTGTGCTTCGTGAGTATGACAAGAAATATCCGGAGTTCAGCATAGAGACGGAGAATGCCTATATGAAGGAGACCTTCTCTTCTTACCCTAATATCTCGGTAGATTTTGGCGTATTGGACAAGCCATCCAATGCCTGCATGATGAAATGCGACTTCGGATGGGCCGACCTGGGTACCTGGCACAGTATCTATGAGGCGATGCAGAAGAGCGAGGATGACAATGTGGTGATAGACAGCGACGTCTTCATCGAGGATTGCCATAATACGGTGGTGAAGATGCCGAAGGGCAAGCTTGCCGTACTCAATGGTCTTGATGGCTTTATCGTTGCCGAGAAAGACAATGTGCTCCTGGTATGTAAGAAGGAAGATTCTTCTGCCCTTATTCGCAAGTATGTGAATGAGATACAGATGAAGAAGGGCGATGAATACGTATAGGATAGAAAAAGAGCAGCGAATCTTCGCTGCTCTTTTTTTATTGCTTATAACTTCTGGAATTCTGTATAAATCTTGTTGGCGATTTCCTTGAACTCCTCTTCAGAGAGCTTGAGGTGCTCCTTGCGGAAGTTCACGTCAGCCTCGCTGTTCATAGGAATGAGATGGATGTGAGCGTGAGGAACTTCCAGACCCAAAACCACCTGAGCCACCTTCTTGCATGGGAAGGCTGCCTTGATAGCCTTGGCTACTTTCTTGGCGAATACTTCAAACTCAGCCAGGTCTGCATCCTCCATATCGAAGATGTAGTCCACTTCCTTGCGAGGAATCACCAAAGTATGACCTTTGCCGATAGGGCTAATGTCGAGGAAAGCATAGAACTTGTCGCTTTCTGCACACTTGTAGCTAGGAATCTCTCCTGCTGCAATCTTTGAAAAAATGCTTGCCATAATCTCTATTTCTGTTTAAAATGAATAATATGTCTTGATGGGCTTACATATAACATAAAAGGAACCGTCATACGGGCATCACTGTCCGTATGATAGTTCCTTTATTCTTTTTATTCAAATGAAATCTTGTCGATGCGAAGATTGATGGTTCCGCGAGGAATCTTGATCTCTGCAATTTCACCAACCTTCTTGTTGAGCAATCCCTGTGCGATAGGGGTCTTGATGGAAATCTTGCCTTCCTTCAGGTTAGCCTCGCTCTCGCTCACGATGGTATAGGTCATCTTTGCCTTGTTAGCCATGTTGGTCATCTCTACCTTCGACATGATCTGCACGCTGTCGGTGCTGAGCTGCTTGGTGTCGATGATTTTAGCCTCGGCAATGGTGAGCTTCAGACGATTGATCTTATCTTCTAGATGAGCCTGAGCCTCTTTAGCGGCATCATACTCAGAGTTCTCACTTAAATCACCCTTATCGCGGGCTTCAGCAATTGCGGCTGATGCCTTAGGGCGCTCTACAGTTACGAGCTGTTTCAGCTCAGCTACGAGATTGTCGTAGCCTTCTTGTGACATGTAAGCCATAATTTTCTTTTTGTTTATTGTTATTAATTAAGTTGGCAGGAGGCATAAAAAATAAAGAATTCCAGTGCCTGTTGAGCACCGGAATCCTATATCTTATTGTGTCTCTTGTTTATCCTTTTGTTTGTAATCCGATTGCAAAGATAGGACTTTATTTCTGAATCACCAAACTTTTTCGGTGAAATTTTGAAAAACGAGAAGCTTTTCCTGCTTTTATTCAACTTTCCGTCGCTTTTCTTTCCAAATATCCTCCCTTGCCTCTTACGTATTCTATTAATTCGCTAAAAATCTGATTATTGCGCAGTATCTCCGGATTACCGGTCATAATCATCTGTTTCCGGGCTCGGGTAATGGCGACATTCAGCTTGCGGTCGATGATGGCTCCGTCTTCCACAAAGCTGTTGCCGGCAAGAAAATCGAGCTGCCAGATGTTCTGGATGGTGAAACTGTAGATGATGACATCACGCTGACTGCCCTGATAGCGCTCCACGGTGTCGATGCTGATCTTTTCCAGTTCCGGGATGCCCAGCTTTTCGATGCCTTTGCGCACCATGGCTATCTGGTTGCGATAGGGTACGATGACGCCCACCGTCTTCTGGGCATCAAACCTGTCGCCGTAGAAACGGTGGATGCGGCGAAGCATATCCACTACGATTTCTGCCTCGTTGGCATTGATCTTGTCCGACACATTCGGTTCCTTACAGAATCTGGAAGGGAGGAAGATCATGCGGTGTTCCTTCAGCAGGTCATCAAGTGCATCTTCTGATGGGAGGGTGTACGACAGTTCCGACTCCAACTGATGCGGACAAGGTACGGGTTCCAGTTTCTCCCGGCGATAGAACATCCGGTTTGGAAACTCGGCAATTTCCGGATGCATCCGTCCCTGTCGGCGCAGGATGCCGATGAATTCGGTGCGCTCCTCGTGGTCTTCCCATCTGATCAGGCGCTCGAAGAGGGAGTTGCGGCAGTTGGTGAGGCAGATGTCCTGCAGGATACTCATATCGATGACACCCCCTTTCTGACTGTCGTTGATGGTAGGGATGCCCGAATCCTTCTCGCTCTGCTGCACGACGGCAGGCAACTGCTTGTAGTCGCCGATGAGGATGAACTTATCTACCGCCGATAGCAGACCGATGAGATTAGGCTCCAGTATCTGGCTCGACTCATCGATGATGGCAAGCTTGAAGTGCTTCAGCGTAAAGATGAAGGGCTTGGAGGTCATCATCGAAGTGGTGCCCACAATCACGCGCGTTCCTATTATATATTGCTTGATGGCTTCCAGCTTCGGACAGTCGCTTATAGCCTTCTCTATCAGATAAGGGCGGAATCGCTCATCGCAGGAATACTCGCTGCCGAGGCGCAGAAATGGAATGCCGGAATCTACCAGCATCTCGCAGATTTCATCCACGGCACGGTTGGTATAGCTCATCAGCAGGATAGAGGACGCAGGCTGAAAAGCCGACTTGCCTCCGGCGGCGATGCTTTCTGCTGTAGGCATTCCAGTTCCGTCATTCAGTGCTTCTTCCACCATGAACTTCAGGGCACGACTGGTCTTTCCTGTTCCAGGAGGTCCCACGAGCAGGAAATAATCCTGTGCCTGCTTGGCACGGAGAATGATGTCGTCCAATACATCGTCATAGTGTCTGGTCAATTCCTGCGAAGTGTCTCTCTCTGGAACACGCTGGCCCAGAAGAAGGTCGCGTTTGTCCTTTGGTGCACAGATAAACTGGTGCAGGTTGCGGATGCTTCCCCCCGTTGAGGCATCACTCGTTCCGTGTTCGATGGCATACGGCAGGTTCATCTCAAAGATGTCGGCGTTCTGCTGTCCATCGGTCAGGTGAACCACGATTTCATCGCTGTGAATCTCCTGCAGTACACCTTTATATAATATAGCCTTTCTCACATCCGGTTCTTCCTTGAGCTTGTAGGTATAGAGATACACCATATCGCCGATGCGGAAATTGGGCAGGAAGTCCTTGCCCTGGTCGGGTACGCTCAGGGTGATGGTATCATATCCGCTTCCGGTGCAGCTCTGTTCCTTTCGGATGATGTGCAGGTCGGTATAGATATTTCCGGCATCCTTCTTCTCGGTGAGTGGCATGGTCCAGAGGTCGCTGCTCGATGTGTTCGTTCCTTCCTGTGCACCCACCTTGCTGATCATCTGTTCCCGTAATACGAAGGTCATCATACGACAGAAGTAGGCTTCCTCCAGGGGCGATAGGGTATGGAGCGGCTTGGTGATGGCTTCTATCTGCGGTTTCAGATACTTGTTGTAGAAGAAGTCCTGAGTGCCTGCCACATTCAATACCTCGGGGGTAAACTCGTTCAGCGCATGTTCGAAACCCTCCTTGGCTATCTCGAAGGAGGCGGCTACCAGCTGGTTGCGGTATTGGATGGCTTCCTTGAAGAGCTTCTGGTAGTAGGCTACCACCATCAGTCCGTCCTGTGGACGGTATTTGGAGTAGAGCAATCGGATGTTCACGCGGTCGTTGCTCAACTTGAAGTTGTGCTGTAATACGCCATAGTAGAGCAGGAGCTGCACATAGTGAGGCTCCAGCTGATAACTGTGATAACCTGGATCCACCTGATGGGTTTCGATATTCATATTACGTCCCGATTTCTGTTCCACCAGCAGCTTGCAGTCGGTGGTCATCAGGTCTACACGTCCCTGAATGCCGAGGGCTTCGCAGACGAACGAAGGTTCCAGAATGGCTTTCTTCCGGTCGTAAAGACTTTCGCCACGGAAGGCTGACATCTGTGCCTGAGATGCGGTGCGGGGAAAGAGAATATCCACAACCTGCTGCAGATTGAAAGCCTGCAGGCTGGCATCGGTATAGAACTTCTTGGGGTCAAACCAGGGACAGGTGCAGAATTCCAGGGCTTTCTCCCGGAAGTTTGTCTTCACCGTCTCGTTCATCTGGTATTTGCCGTGGCTGTTGATGATGTCATCCAGCGCAGCTCCGGCAAAGTTACCGAGCAGGGTAGCCTGGGTGTTGGCTCTGGGCTTCATCAGGTTGAGAAGATAGAGCAGGGGATGATGGCCGAAAGCCGTAAAGCAGGTGGCGATGCTACTGATATCTACCAGATAATCCGGTTCCACCACGATGAGGCGGGGAGTGATGATGGGCTGCTTCACCTGACAGTTGAGCAGGTTGAGCTGCATCCCTTCCTTCAGGATATCCCAGAGATAGGTATGGTCGATATGATTCTCCTCATCCTTCAACTGCACGAGATATTCCTCCTCATCGGCATCCTGGTCGATGTCCACACGGATGAAATCTCCGTCCCAGTTCTTCACGATGCATCGGATACGGCGGTTGTTGATTTCCAGTCCCTTCTGATAAGGTCGGGGAGTATGCGGAATGAGCACGTTGAGTTCGTGGGGAACATCCACTCCGAAGACAGCGGAGATGAAGAGGGCGAGGGCACGTGCATCGTATTTCAGGTCTTCGCCCGAAAGCGGTTCCTGCGAGTTGCTGTGTCGGCGCATGGTCTGGATGGCAATCTTATCTGCCACCTTGATGCCGCGTGCCTTGCAGAGATAGTCCACCTGGGAGAAAAGGTTACCGAAAGCCTGTTTCGTATCCTTCACTCCTTCGTGGCAGCAGAGGATGAGCGTGTCGTGCATCATCTTGTTGCGAGTCTGCGGTTCCAGTTCTGGGAGCATCAGGAGTTCCTTTACCCTTTGGAAAAGTTCTGCGGTGCTGATATTGTTCTGATTCATGAGATATTGCTAATTCTTGAAATGTAGGTACAAAGATACATCAATTTATAGATAAAAGCAAGAAAATAGAGATAAAAGAAAAAAGCCGCAGGCTTTTTCTAAAATATAGGTAAGAAATGCTTGCCGTATCATTTCTTTTTTGTATATTTGTAGCCCCCAAATGAAAGATGGGATATTATTAATCTAAAAAATTAAACGAATGACAAAAGAAGAATTGATGCATAGAGCTATTGAGCTCTCAAAGAATAGTGTGAAGACCGGTGGCGGACCTTTTGGTGCCGTTATCGCCAAGGACGGAATCATCATCGCTGAGGCTTCCAACAGCGTAACCATCGACCTCGATCCTACGGCACATGCCGAGGTGAACTGTGTGCGTCAGGCTTGTTTCAAACTGAAGACCTTCAATCTGGAGGGCTGCGAGATTTATACTTCCTGCGAGCCTTGTCCGATGTGCCTGGGTGCTATCTATTGGGCGCATCTCGACAGAATCTATTATGCCAATGATAGAAAGGATGCGGCAAAGATAGGTTTCGATGATGAGTTTATCTACGAGGAGATAGACCGCAAGATAGAAGACCGCCATAAGCCGATGATTGCCCTGATGCGCGATGAGGCGCTGGGAGCCTTCCGTATGTGGGAGGAAAATACTGAAAAGACAGAGTATTAATGAGATAAGATAAAAAGGGAAGGTTGCACAGGATATTGACCGCAGCCTTCCTTTTTTCGTAGCTTCTTCTTGTATTCTATCATGCCGGATAGAGAAAAATGGAGAAAAGGAACGATTTCTCGGATTTTCTTTGTAATTTTGCCGCCAAATTCAGAAAAAACCTGAATTCTCTGATTATATGGAAATTCTCTAATTATTATAACGACAATGGAACAGTCAATAGAAAATCTCTACAAGCTTGACGGTAGAGTGCCCGTCGGTAAAGCACTCCCATTTGGTCTTCAACATGTGTTGGCGATGTTCGTCAGCAACATTGCTCCAATTATGATTCTTGCTGGTGCAGTAGGATTGGATAGTTCGGTGAGCGCTGTGCTCATCCAGAACTGTATGGTTATCGCCGGTATCGGTACTCTGGTACAGCTCTATCCGGTATGGCGCATCGGTTCCCGTCTGCCTATCGTGATGGGTATCTCCTTCACCTTCCTTTCGCTTGCCATCGCTATTGCTGGTGCTCATGGCATGGGTACGCTGATTGGTGCAGTCATCATCGGCGGTTTGGTAGAAGGTACACTCGGTCTCTTTGCCAAGTACTGGATCAAGCTCATTCCGCCTGTAGTAGCCGCTACCGTGGTAACAGCCATCGGTTTCTCGCTGCTTCCTGTAGGTGCCAACTCTTTTGCCGGTGGTCAGGGTGCTGCCGACTTCGGTAGCATGAACAATTGGGTTGTGGGTTCAGTAACCTTGCTCGCATGTCTCCTCTGCCAGATTTTTGCCAAGGGATTCCTCCGCTCTCTGTCGGTATTGGTTGGACTGCTGGTAGGTTATGTCTTGGCTCTCTTTATGGGAATGATAGATTTTAGCGGACTTACCGGCCTTTCTATCATTGCCTTGCCAAAGCTCCTTCCATTTACTCCGGAGTTTAATATCGGTGCCATCCTCTCGGTGGTAGCTGTTTATCTGGTTTCTGCCACAGAGACCATCGGTGATACTTCTGCGCTCTGCAACAGTGCCTTGAAGCGCGATCCTAATACCAAGGAGATGGGTGCAGCTGTCTGCTGTGATGGTTTCGTAAGCTCAGTATCGGGTCTCTTCGGATGTACTCCTATTACTTCGTTCAGCCAGAATGTAGGTTTGGCTGCCATGTCGGGAGTTGTTAACCGCTTTACCATTGCCTTGGGTGCCATCATCATGATTATCGGTGGTGTGTTCCCGGCTATCGGATATGTGCTCACCACCATTCCTCAGGCTGTATTGGGTGGATGTACCATTATGATGTTTGGTAGCATCCTCTTTGCCGGTTTCGGTATGATGGCTCGCACGGGTTTCTCTCAGCGCAACATGGTCATCGTGAGTCTTTCACTCAGCGTGGGTCTCGGCTTTACGTCAGCAACAGGTATGTTCAATATCTTCCCAGAGATTGTGCGCACTGTTTTTGCAGATAACTGTGTGGCAGTAGTCTTCCTGCTCGCCGTGATCCTGAACCTCGTATTGCCAAAGAATCTGGATAAGGCATAAGATTACTGTCCTCCCAGTCTTTCGAAGAAGGTGATGATTTCCTCGAAGGTCTTGAATTCATCACTGCCATACTCGATGGTTGTACCCATGAAACCATCGCATGGGCGAGGGTCGATGAAGTAATCGCCGTAGAGCAGGTTCTTCTGGTTGCAGAAGATGATGTGGTTGTAGGCTGGGGTAGAGAGATATTCCTCTACCCAGGTCTGCACCTTCGCCATATATTCATGGTCGTTGGTTGGCGCTGGGGCTACGATATATACATTGTAATGCTCTATCAGCATCTCGTAAGCCTTGTGCATCGAACAGGTTGCCTTCATGTAACTGTCGTGCAGGGCATCGAAGTCTATATATACGATAGGACGCTCCTTGCCGTTCTGCTTGTCGTCAATCCATCGGATTACCGGACAGAGATAGTGGAATGCCACCTTGTCGATGAGTCGGTGCTCGCCATGGAAGTGGATGGCTTGTGGATAGTGCTCATGGAAGAGGTCGAAGGTATGCACTAACGGGTCTTCATCGCCGAAGAGACCATATACACGCTCCTGTTCCTCGGGAGTGATATCCTGGAAGCATCGCTCGGTGAAGTCGCGGTATTCCTTGATAAGACCTTTGGTAACCATCAGCTCGTTCACTCCATCCTTTCTCGGGTTCTGGAACTCCTGCTTGCCGGTCATGCTGCTCATCGTGTTTCCCATCTCGAAGGCTGGGTTTACGAGGATGCGGTCGAATCCTTTCAGCAGCTCGGTGTACATTCCGCCCATCGAAGTACCGATGATGAGGTCGGGTTGCTCTGTCTCTGCCATCTTCTGCAGCATCTCTATGGCTTCTTCCGGATGAACCGGGATGTCTTCAGCCACGAGGGTAGCATTCGGCATCAGTTCCTGCAACATCTTCACGGTGCCGCTCTGTGCAGAAGAGAGGAAACCGTGCACATACATGATTTTCTTGCCCGACATCAGGTCGGGGAATTGTTTGATATATGAATTCATAATCTTATAATTTTTATTGGGGGTAAGTCCTTAACTTCTTTCACTCCCAGTTATTTTGCTGCAAAATTACGGTAAATTGCAGACAAAACAAAATTATTGGGTGATAAACTTTCTTGTTTGCGAAAAAAGTAGTAATTTTGCACCCAATAACCAAAAAGTTCAAGTCATAATGGATTTACTGAAAGAAAGAATTATGCAGGAGGGCCGCTGCTTTCCTGGTGGAATCTTAAAAGTAGATAGCTTCGTAAATCATCAGATGGACCCAATCCTGATGATGGACCTGGCTAAGGAATTCGTGCGCCTTTTCAAGGACATCAAGTACAACAAGATTGTTACTATCGAGGCTTCGGGCATCGCTCCAGCCATCATGGTGGGTTACCTGACCAATCTTCCTGTTGTCTTCGTCAAGAAAAAGCAGCCTAAGACGATGGAGGGTATGATTACCTCGGTGGTTCACTCTTTTACCAAGGATTGTGACTATACGGTTTGCGTGAGCAACAGCTACCTGACTCCAGAGGATCACGTGATCTTCATCGATGACTTCCTCGCCAACGGTAACGCATCCAAGGGTGTGATGGATCTCTGCGAGAAGGCTGGTGCCAAGATCGAGGCGATGGGCTTCATCATCGAGAAGGCTTTCCAGCATGGTGGCGACTTCCTGCGCAAGGAGGGTATCCGTTATGAGGCGCTCGCAACTGTTGAGAGCCTGGATGATTGCAAGATTGTCTTGAAGTAATACACCTATTATTATATATTGTAAAAGCCGCCTGTTTATACGGGCGGCTTTTGCTGTTTTTTATATCGGCTATTTTACAATGTCTGCTGCATAGATTCCCATCGCCTTATAGCCTGTTGGGTTAGGATGGAGCCAGTCGTTGCTGGCGTATTCCCGCTTCATTCTTCTGTCATCATTCGGATCTTGAAGCAGCTTGGCGAAATCCAGGATGCCATCCACGTTCTTCGCCTGACTTCGGATCCAGTCGTTTACATAGAGTCGGGCAGCTTCGTGGAAGTGGGTATAATATCCTACGCCCTTGAAAGGGGTGATGGTTCCCAGATAAACCTTCATTTTCCTTGCTTTTGCCTTCTTCACCATTCCCTGGATGCTCTCGATGATCTGCCGGGCTACGGTTTCGCTGCTGCCGCTCCTGGCTGCACCGATGTCGTTGACTCCCTCGAAGATCACCACCTTCTTCACGCCGCTCTGCATCAGGATGTCTCTGTCGAAACGTTCCTTGGCGAGGGCTCCGAAACCGCCAGGTACGGTTACGCGGTTGTTGCCGATGCCCAGGTTCAATACTCCCTGGTTGGTAATCTTATGTTTCAGCTGCAGCATCTCCGACATCACGTCGGGCCATCGGTTCTGGGCATTGTCGGTAGAGCATTTTCCGTCGGTGATGGAGTTTCCGATGATGGCGATGGCGCTCATGTTGTTGCTCATCGTATAGACATCGATGCCGCTGATGTTGTACCAGTGGTTCTCCCGGAAAGCCTTCGCAAAGTTGGAGTGGGCATTGGTTACACCTTTCATGATATAGGAAGTGGTGCGCGAACCCATGTGAACGGTTGGAATTTCGGGAGCCGAGGTGTAGTTGATGGTGATGGCTACACGCTCCAGATTCCTGAGTTTGAATTTCAGGGCATTGCTCACAATCTGCTTGCCGGCAGGGATGACGGTCTTGTAGCTGTTGCCGAACTTGAAGTATTGCGCCGTCTTGGCATCGATGTCGGAGGAATCCTTGGCATGAGCAATGTAGATAGATCGGATCTCTACGGGTTGCATCGAATAGATGTTGCTCAACTTGAGGCGGATCACGTCGCCTCCTATGCTAACCTTTACCACCTGGCGTACCGAACGGTTAGTCATGCAATTGTTATAGGGCATAAATGATTTGACTACAGTTTGCGGAGCTGTGGCCCAGGTGCCTACCCAGTTCTGTGCCAGCGAATAAGTTGATAGGGCACAGAACATCATTAAGAAAACTAATAATCTTTTCATCATACGTGCAAAGTTAGATAGAAAAGGCAATAAAACCAAGAAATTTAAAAACTTTTTTCATAAAACTTTGGAGAATATTGAGAAAAGTTGTACCTTTGCCCAAAATTCTAACTAAAATATAAGTCTATGCAACCAACAAAAAGTTTTGCGATTCCATTGTCGTTCATTGGAATCATGTTTTTCTCTTTGGGCTTTGCCCTGGGTATTAATTCCTTGCTGGTGCCTGTATTGCAGGGCTCGCTGGGTATTTCCAATGCTGCCTCTTATCTTATCATCGCAGCCACCTTTATTCCGTTCCTGATTTTCGGTTATCCTGCCGGACTCACCATCAAGGCTATCGGTTATAAGAAGACGATGTCGCTGTCGTTTGTCATCTTCGCAGCAGCATTCTATCTCTTCATCCTTTCTGCCGATGAGAAGAGTTTCCCATTGTTCCTGCTTGCTTCGTTTGTGAGTGGTGCTGCCAATGCCTATCTTCAGGCATCTGTCAACCCTTACATCACCATTCTGGGTCCTTTGGATAGTGCAGCCAAGCGTATCAGTATGATGGGTATCTGCAACAAGCTGGCTTGGCCAATCCCATCTATGTTCATCGTATGGCTGTTGGGCAAGGATGTTCATCTCATCGGAATCGAGGATTTGTCCAAGCCTTTCTGGATCATCATCGTAGCGTTCCTGGCTTTGGGTGTTCTGGCATTCCTGGCTCCATTACCAGAGGTAAAGGCTGCCGGAGAGGATGATTCTGAGGAGGAAGAGTCTGCTACCTGCGCTTATGCAGCAACCAAGACTTCTGTCTTCCAGTTCACACACTTGCTTTTGGGCTGTCTGGCGCTGTTCCTTTATGTAGGTGTTGAGACGGTTTCTCTCGGTACATTGGTAGATTATGCCAATTCCCTGGGTTTGCCTGGTGCTGCTAACTATGCCTGGATTGCTCCTATCGGTATTGTTATCGGTTATATCTGCGGTATCATCCTGATTCCTAAGTACATCAGTCAGGCGGTAGCCTTGAAGCTCTGTTCGTTCCTGGCAATCGCCGGAGCTTTGCTGGTGGTTCTTACTCCAGCCGAGATTTCCATCTATTTCATCTCATTGATGGCATTGGGTTGTTCTCTGATGTGGCCTGCTCTCTGGCCATTGGCAATGGCAGATTTGGGTAAGTTTACCAAGTCTGGTTCTTCCCTGCTCATCATGGCGATGTTTGGTGGAGCCGTTCTTCCTACGCTCTATGGCAGTCTGAAGGATGCAGTAGGTGCTCAGCAGGCATACTGGCTCTGTCTCCCTTGCTTCCTCTACATTTTGTATTACAGCATTCACGGATATAAGATTCGTTCATAGTATCGTTTCTTATCAGCTGAGATGATAAAAAAGTAAGGTGTATCCTCTGTTGCCTTCGATGATGAAAGGCTAGGGATACACCTTAATTATATTATAGTCCTTTAATTTCCTGCTCTGTCAAACCAGTAATTAAAGCAATCTGCTCTATGCTCAATCCATTAGCCAGCATTTTGCGGGCAATGTCATTTTTCTCTTTGGTTCTTCCTTCTTCCATACCTTCCAGTCTTGCATTTCCCAAAACATCATTTTGAATCATGATGGCATTGATGTGCTCATCGTATGCATAGCGTTCTGCATCAGACATGGAATAGTATTTCAGCTTCTCACGAGCTTCCTGCAGACCTGGCGCTTGGGTTTCAGGAGAGATGACACCATTCTTCAGATACTCAACCCATTCTTCCAATGGTGATTTAGCCACCTTGTTGAATTCGTTTACACGAACCAGAATATAGGTTGGGAAAATCTCGGAAGGCGATTTCCTCACTATCGTATCTTTCTCCTTGGTGCTGATGATCAGATGGTCTTGGGTATGCAAGCCCACGAAGTTATTCTGTCCCACATAGATGTAGTCTGATCCCTTTCCCAGATCAAAGTACAGAATACTGATAGAATATACCTTCTTCACCTCTTTATAGGTATTGCCTAGATTGATATGATTGAAAATAGACTGATTCCACTTAAAATAAATGCTTTCACAATAATATAGAATACGGAATGCATGAATATCTACAATGATAATTTCTCCCTTGCTATTTTTGGCTTTGATATCTACACGATTAAATTTATCTTCAGCTGCCTGCTGGTTGCCTTCGCTTTCCAGAATATCAACTATCTTGATAGGTTCATTCAGAAACACAGTCAGGAAGCCCTCAAGCACCCCAAAGTTCGCCTTCTGGCGAAGCAAACTCTTGATAGCCCAGTCAAAACGTATGTATCTATCTCTTAGCTCTGTCATATTCTACCTCCTTATTTTAAATTATTCAGCATTGTTTATTTTTCATTGCCCTGCGTTCAAAATCACAATTCGTGATTGCGCTTTCTTCAATAAGGCCAAAAAGTCTATAAACTTTTCTTTTGTCCACATTTCCATTCTATGGCCTGTTCTGTCAACCTGTATTGTTGGCGAGGATGGTTTGGGATATCAGGATATTTACGCTCTATAGCCCCTTCGTCGAGGGCTGGCAAAATATAGGTTGTCCTAAATCTCAGTCGGCTCTTTAATCCACAAGTTTTCATCATTTCCCCTGTTGATAAATAATCTTCAGAAACAGCTAGAATTAAATCTTTAACTTGGTTCGTACTTGGTTCGTACTTGGTTCGTACTTGGTTCAAATTTAATCCCAGTTGCATCCCCACAGGAGTCTTCATCGGATCGGTTACAGGTCGCACGAATGTCACGCAAATGAAGCCACCGTTGATGCTCCACTTCGGTTCTGGAGCATTCTGTGCCTTGCAAGCCTCCATGATACGGAATGCGCCAGACCCCCAACTTTCAAGGAAAGTGGTGCGGTAAAGCACTTCCGCCATGATGGGATTGTATGGATAGGAACTGTGTGACTGTTTGATTGTTTCTGTGTTGAGTTGTGGCGGCAATACACCAGGATTCTCAATCTCTATGCGGTCATCATATATGGCAATACTTGGCGTAAGGTTGTACTTCTCGAACTGCCTATGACAAAGGCTGTTTGTAAGGGCTTCCCTCAACGCTTCGGCTGGTACCTCCATATTTTCCTCACGACGGAAGCCAACAATTTTGCCACTCATGTTCAGGTGCTTCAAGAAGAAAGCCATACCGGCATCAAGCAGTTGGAAGAAATTTCCTTCCACCCTTTGGTTGTCGATGAACTCTATCTTATTGATTCCGCGGAAACGAGCCAAACGCAGCTGCATCTGCGTGTAGCCCCTTAATTTGGTGGAAAACAGGGCGGCAGCAGCGTTATTGGGAACGCCATCGTTCATTAGTTCAAGTTTTCTGAGCACATCCGAAAGAGGCTCTGTCAAAGCTGTGGCTGGCATGCGGTTCTTCTCCACGCCGAGCCGTATAGCTCCCCTGATGAGTTTCTCGTCCATATCATCAATGGTTATGTCATCAGCCGACTGTCTCTCCCAGGCATAATAGTTTGGTTTGTTGGCACGCAGCCGTTCCTCAAACATATTGCGAGGCATCAGCTTCGTGGTACTTTCAACCTTATAATATGGGCTACCGTGATAGGTATAGGGTGCTGTTCCCCAAACGAATGCTTCGAAATACATTGCTATGACTTGACTGCCTAGTCTATCGGGCACGTCAATGTATTGAATGTCAATCGAAACTGCTGGTTCGAGACCACTCAACGCTTGGGCTATCTCTCTTTGTGTATTATCCGTAACCTCCTGTCCGAGAATCTTAAGAGACTTAGGGGCTACACCGAACACCAGCCAACCGCCAGCACCATTGAGGAATGCACAGGCAGTGTGCATACCATCCTTCAACTCACCTGTAGTTTTTTTCAACTCCAAATGTACGTTTTCATCGTTGGCTATAAGCCTTTCAAGTTCCTCTATGTCCATATTTACCTCCTTGCTTTAATGATTCAACTTTCGTGCTGCAAAGATTACGTAAACGAGCGCAATGTAAGCTTGCTTACAGATTGCCGGGTGCAGCTTTTCTTCTGCAAAGATACGTTTTTCTTCTGAAAGATGCAAGGATTTTTTGGAAAATGTTTGAGGGTGAGGGAGATAAAAAGAAAAAGGTGTATCCTCGCTTGCCCGATGAATGGGGCAAGAAGGATACACCTTAATCATGTATTCTTATGAGAGTAAGTGATTACTCACCATATTGGTCATTCTGCTTGATATTAGGGTTTGCATTGATTTCGCTCTGAGGAATAGCAGAAATTGCTTTGTAATAGTCACGATCGAATGACTTTTCCTCTGAGTTCAAAATCTGGTGCCAACCTTTGTCTGCTTCGCTGGTATAACGAACAATCTTTTCATTGCGACGGAGGCAATCGAAGTAACGGTGGCCTTCACCAACCAACTCCTTACGACGCTCTATAGAGATTCGTTCTGCAGTGATGTTTTCTGCTGTTACAAGCTTAGATTCATCAGAGGTACGGTTCTCAATAATTGCATTGAGATACTCAGCTGCTTTTGTCTTGTTACCAAGATTAAAAGCACACTCAGCAGCTGTTAAATATACCTCAGAAAGACGCATCATAGGTACATTAGAGTAACGTGGATCACCATTTACTGCTGGAATTTTGTTCAACCAAACTTTGTTGTCGCCATAAACTGCCTGGTTTTTTGGATCCAGAGATGCCAAGAATACGTTATTACGAACATCCTTTGGATCTGAAGATAACATATCTACAAAACTCTTAGTAGCAACAACATCACTATATCCTACATGGTCATCACTATTCTCGTTGTACAGATAGCCTATACCATTACGGTCTGTCCAGTCATTATTGTCATTGATCATAATTTCAAAGATCATTTCATTTTCATGAACAGAACTTGTTTTATACCAAGCATTTACATACTGGTCCTTTGTCCACAACTGGTAAGGAGAGTTCTTGATGATATCTTCTGAAACATTCAGAGCCTTTTCCCATTCACCCATTGTCAGATATACACGAGCAAGGAGTGTCTTAGCTGCCCAAACATTGATATAACCTTGGTCTTTATCCTCTGTTAATGCATTAGAATTGATGGCCTCAGTTAAATCTTTGAGAACTTGTTCGTAGTTCTCTTTGACTGTCAAACGTGGCAACTGGCAAGTAGCAATGTCTGCCGCAGAAACAACATTCTCAGTAAATGGAACACCCAATGATGCACCATTGTCTTCTGTATATGTTTTACCATAAATGCGTGCCATATCAAAGAGGGCCATTGCGCGAAGAACCAAAGCTTGGCTCTTGTAATTTGCTATAGTTGCTGCAGCTTCGTCTTTATCTTCAAGTTGACCATCAGCAGCAGCGATAATGCGATTTGCACGTCCCATAACAATATAAGGTGACTGCCAAATTGCATTGCCGGAGAATCCTGTACCCGTAGTGTATTGCATGAGATAGTAGAATGAAGCACGGTTACTGTTTGTACCAGCTATTTCATTACTCTGCATATCATCTGCATGAACATCGCCATACAGGAACATACGGGCTCCATAATAATCAATTAAAGTACTATTGCCCTTTAAACCAGCATACAAACCCGCAACAGCAGTTCCCATGTTGTCGCTATTTGTGATACCTTCCTTTTCCTCTACACCATCTGATGGTTCAAGGTCAAGCCAGTTGTTTACGCAGGAAGTCAGGACTGTTGCTGACAATGTTGCGCAAAGTGTTGCTTTATATATAAATTTAAATACTTTCATTTGTCTAATCATTTTTGTTTAGAAACCGAGTTCAATACCGAATGTGAATGTTCTCAATGCTGGAGTCTCAAAAGTGCAAAGACCATCTACTGGAACCTCTGGGTCTACTGTGAGATCCTTTGATTTCCAAGTCAGCAAGTTAGATGCAGCAAAGTATGCACGCGCCTTGCTAAGACCTATTTGTGAGATGAAACTCTTAGGAGCATTGAAACCAATAGACAAACTCTTGATACGCAAGTAGTCTGTTGACATCATCCAACGTGAAGACATTGTTGTGGTTGCACCATACTGGAACTTAGGCAATTTTGCATTGTCGCCTGGCTTCTGCCACATATCCTCGATCTTATAGTAAGCAGGTACTGCACCAGAATAGAGGTATGAACCACCATTGGTATGCTGCCATGTTGCATAATCCATAGCGTCACCGCCCAAAGAGAATGTCAATGTCATACCAAAGTCGATAAACTTATAGCGCAAAGTATTTGTCAAACCGCCTTCAACAGCTGGATCATGCTTGCCAACGATAGTCTTGTTAGCTTCAGCATACTTTGTTGTTGTTGCACCTGTTCCATCATTCTTATAATACAATTCCTGACCAGTTTCAGGATCAACGCCAGCATATTCGTATGTATAGTAAGAATAGTATGGCTCACCTTCCTTATGGATTAATATTCCACTGATGATCTGATTCTGACCACCATAAAGCTTAGATACCTTGTTGCTATTATGAGCAAGGTTCAGAGTTGTAGTCCAAGTGAAATCCTTCGTATTGAAGTTATTTGATGTGATAGTAACTTCATATCCGGTATTCTTCAACTCGCCAACATTCTGAGGAGAAGTGAGCGCATATTGAGAAGAGAAATATCCTGGTACAGCAGATACTGGCAAATCGAAAATCAAATCACTTGTAGTACGAGTATAGTAATCAAATGTCAAAGACAGACGATTCCAGAAATTCAAGTCGATACCGATATTCAGAGCCTTGTTCTTCTCCCACTTCAGGTTCTCGTTTGCGATACCTGAGATAGCAGAACCATTGGTGCCGTTATAGAAGAATCCCCACTTATACCATGATTTGTAACCATAGTAAACAGAAGGCTGAGTACCATTTACACCATAAGATACACGAATCTTACCATCTGTCAACACATCTTTGATAGGATCCATGAATTTCTCACTTGTGAATCTCCAAGAACCAGACAAAGACCAGAAGTCGCCCCATCTGTTTTCGCGAGCCAAGCGAGAACTACCATCACGACGATAGCTAACACCAAAGTAATACTTGTCAGCATAATTGTAATTAACACGGCCTAAGAATGATGTTAAGCGATAACCTAGCTTGTCTGTTTGGGTACGTGTGTTATTCGCATTTTCAAACTCATACTTATCGCCTGGATAAGAATCACCACTGAGATATGTCTGAGTATAGTGATAATCCTCTGTCTCAAAGCCAAGTAAAGCATCTACGTTATGCTCGCCAAACGACTTGTTGTAAGAAGCCTGTGTCTGGGTATTCAATGTATTGAATTCATTGATAATACGCTGAGCAACACCACCTGGTGCACCATCATTAGAGAAACGGTCCCAAAGAACAGTCTCTGTTGAGTTGATGTAATCGTATGAAACCTTCTCGCTTATCTTCAAGTTGTCCCATACGTTGTATGTCAACTGCATACTGTTCAAAGCACGGTTGATGACGTTCTTGTCAGAACTATGCTCCTGCTCGTAAAGTGGGTTTACGCCAAACATACCGCACTGTGTCAAGTTTCCTTCAGAATCATAAGGAACTGAAGATGGACTCTGGAAGAAAGCATAGTTTGCAATGGCACCAGCATATGAAGTACCTTCATTTACCAAACTCTGGTTCATCTTAGAGAACTGAGAATTTACTCGTAAGTTGAATTTTCCAAAGTCGTGACTTACACTAGCATTACCTGTAAAACGCTCTAACCCTTGTTTATACAAGATACCTTCCTGTTTCATGTATGAAACAGAAGAATAGAACTTGGTCTTTTCGCTACCACCAGATACACTTACCTGATAGTTCGCATGATTACCTGTGCGGAACAACAAGTCTTTCCAGTCTGTATAGCCATTCTCTGGTACTGCTGCAAAATTTTCGATATTTCCTTTTGCAAAAGTTGTTGCTGCAGCATCATCATAACCAGCATTGTATAATGCATAATTCTTCAAACCAGTATAAAGCAGTTCACGACGATCAGCACCGCTCAACTGAGGACGGTAATCAATAGCCATATTTGAGAAACCCCAATCGCTGCGGAACTCTACGTTTGTCTTACCAGCCTTACCACTCTTTGTTGTAATGACAACCACACCATTGGCTGCACGAGAACCATAAAGTGAAGCAGCTGCGGCATCCTTAATAACAGTAATAGACTCAATGTCGTTACTGTTCAGGGTAGCCAAGAGACTTGTACCTGCATCGTTATAACCACTGCCAGGTCCATTGAAAGCACTCGCATTATCTGCGTTTATAGGAGTACCATCAATTACATACAATGGATCATTTCCTGCGTTGATTGAGCCCATACCACGTACACGAATGCTGCTAACTGCACCAGGAGCGCTTGATGAGCCTGATACAGAAACACCAGGAACGCCACCTGAAAGCTTATCGGTAAGTGATACAACTGGAATGTCTTCCAAGCTCTGAGTATTCAATGTTGAAGCAGAGCCAGTGAACGAAGACTTTTTAAAGTTACCATAACCAGTAACAACTACCTCATCCAAAGCCTTGTTGTCTGGATTCAATACAATCTTCAAGTTTGCACCTGCCTTAACTGTTTGAGAGTTCATACCAATGTAAGAAATCTCCAACTTAGCTCCGGCAGGAGCGTTCAATGCGAAGTTACCATCAATATCGGTAACTGTACCTGTGTTTGTGCCCGCAACCTTGATAGAAGCACCGATAACAGGGCTTCCGTCCTCAGAAGAGGTCACGTGACCAGAGATTTGACTTTGTGCAAAAGCCATGCTCGTACTGAGAGCAAGACCTGCAACTACTGTCATGAGTCTTTTTTCCATAAATCTCTCTCGTTTTAAATAAATGAATATATAATGTTTATAATTTCTTTCTCTCAACTTTTCTTATATGATTACTCACAAGGAGTTATCATCATCTTCTTGCTCTCCACCTCTTGCCCCGAGGTGGAGGAGTTCGCTTTTTATACCTTATATAATATAAGGGTCTGTAAGTCTAAAACTTACTTAATTTTAAAGAATATTTTTAATCGGGTGCAAAATTAAGCATTATTTAGGAAACCACCAAACTTTTTTCAGAAAAAGTTGCACTTCGCCCTACATTTTGTTATAAAAATCCAGTTTTTATGCACTTTTTCTTATAAAATGTAAAGAAACGGGCGACAGTTCATTTAAAAACCGTCGCCCGTTCCATATTCTAGTTTTCGACAAATCCTCACATTTTCCGAAGGAGCTTAAAGAAAGTTTCCTTTATAGGGGAAAGTTTTTCGAGAAAAGTTTCCCCTATAAAGGAAATATCTTATGATTTTTCTTCCTTTATAAAGGAAAATGTTGTATCTTTGCACCCAGATTAACATAAAACGGAAGATATGGACAAGAGAATAGCAAAACTGCTGATAGCGGAGAACCAAAGGATGATTCAGAATGTGGAGATGGTGAAAAGAAACATCAGCTTCGAATCTCATTCTAACTATGTGCTGGTAGGACTAAGAAGAGCCGGTAAGTCTTACTTGCTATATCAGCGTGCCCAAGAGATGATAGCTCTGGGACATCTACCAGAGGAAATCCTTTACTTCAATTTTGAGGACGACCGATTGGAAAATCTCCAGCTTTCCGACCTGGATGCCATCAAGCAGGCTTACGAGGAGATGTATGGGCATCAGCCGATCTTCATGCTCGACGAGATACAAATCATTGATGGGTGGGAGAAATTTGCACGTAGACTTGCTGACCAGAAATATAGAGTGTATATCACTGGTAGCAACGCCAAGATGCTGAGTAGCGAGATTTCTACTACGCTTGGTGGCAGATATATGGTGCAACCCGTCTTTCCTTTCTCCTTTCAGGAATACTTGACAGCCCAGCATTTCTCCTTGCCTGCGCAGTGGGAGTATCTGCAAAATTCTGACCTCAAGAGGGCTTTTCTTGAGTATTTTCATATTGGCGGTTTGCCAGAATTGGTGATTGTTGACAATCAGTTTAAGCGAGAGTGGTTGGGCAATCTATACAACAAGATTTACTTTGGAGATTTAATTACCAGATACGGTATTCGTAACCCTCTGGCGATGAAGACTTTGATACGCAAACTTTCTGAGAGCGTAAAGCAGCCACAGTCTTTTAACAGACTGGCTAATCTGGTTTCTACAGTGGCAGGAAAGGTAAAGCAAGAGACGATAGTGGACTATCTGAGATATATCAAGGACACTTGCTTGGTCTTCTCCATAGAAAACATTTGTGCAAAATTACAAGATAGAATGTCGAACCAGAAGTATTACTTTATAGATAATGTTTTCCTGAGTCTATTCCTCTTTGATCCAGAAACATCTCTCTTGGAGAATCTGGTAGCCATTCACCTGCATGAGAAGTATGGGGAAGACCTCTTCTATTATTATGATAATGTGGAGGTGGACTTTTGTCTCTTTGAGCATCAATGTGCTTTTCAAGTGTCGTATAGTATCAAGGATGCTGCTACTCGTGAGCGAGAATTGGGGGCTTTGAATGCTTATCAGAAGAGGTATCCAGGAAGTAAACTTTTTGTTATTACGATGGATGAAGAGGAGACGATAGAACTGGAGGACTTGAAGATTGAAGTGATACCAGTATGGAAGTGGTTGCCTACCTCGTAGTTGTTGTTTGTTCCTCACTGGGGCACCAAGGTCCGTCAGTGAGGACACTTTGGCGCCCCAGTGAGGAACAAAACGGGAGCTCCTTTTTACACATTTTTCTAGGGAATCATCCTAGATGCTCCCACATTTTTCGGGGGAATCCTCCCTGATTCTCCCACATTTTTCGGGGGAATAACAGTGCAAAGTTACACATTTTTCGGGGGAATGTTGGAAAATGCTTGTTTTTTAAGCATTTTTAAATTCTAGCTTTCAGTCTCCAGCTCCTTTCCGAGAACAAAGAGCATATAAAGAGGAATATTGAGCGTTTTAGCCTCGGCATTACGCTCGTATGGCAAGAGGCTGGTACGGATAGCCCATTGGGGAGAGTATTTCTCCACATAGAGCTTGAGGCTCTTGGCATTCATCGTAACGCCTGCTTTTACCTCTAATGGATAGACATCAAGGCCATCTGAGATAATAAAGTCCACTTCCGAGGTGGCAGAGGACGTCCAATAATAATTGGTTTGGAGGGTGTCAGAAAATTGCTGAAGCTCCTGACAGACAAATTGTTCTGTCAATGCGCCCTTAAATTCCTCAAAGATTCTGCTGCCGTCTAAGATAACCTTAGGCGACACTCCGCTCATGGCTCTCAGCAAGCCAACATCCAGCAGGAATACCTTGAATGATTTCAAATCAACATATGCGGATATTGGAACGTCTGGTTTGCTAACATTGTGGGTGCGGATAGTTTCGCCTGCGTCACATAGCCACATGATGGCATCCTCATATTCTCTTGCCCTGGCTCCTTCTCTTACCAAGCCGTAGACAAACTTTTTGTTCTCCTTGGCAAGTTGGGAGGTGATACTATTCCACACATATCTTATTTTCTCGACCATTTGATGAGGTGCATGTTTGGAGAAGTCTTTTTGGTATGCAGCAATCAGTTGTTTCTGAATTTTCTCTACCTTCGTAAAATCCTTGGTGTCAAGCCATTCGTTAACAACAGCAGGCATTCCTCCTACTATCATGTATCTCTTGAGATAATCAATGAGTCGCGGTTCGAAAGCTTTTACGTTTCTGTTGCCTTGCTGTATATAGTCAACTAACATCTGCTCGCCGTTGGCAAGAAGAAACTCCTTGAAAGTTAGAGGGTATAGATGCAGAAAGTCAGTTTTTCCAACAGGGAAAGATGTGCCTTCATGCAATGCTATGCCCAGCAGAGAGCCCGCACAACAAATGGCGTATTCGGGTGCTTCCTCACAAAAATACTTTAGTGATGTAAGGGCACGAGGCATTTCTTGCACTTCATCAAATACGATGAGTGTGGTTTGTGGTTTGATTGGCTTTCCATGATAGATGGATAGTTGCTCAATGATGAATTGGGGCGAAAGGTCGCCCGCAAAGATGCTTTCCAACCTGTCTTTTTGCTCAAAGTTGATATAGCAAACATCTTTGAAATACTTTTTGCCGAATTCTCTTAACAACCAGGTTTTGCCTACCTGTCTTGCTCCTTCTAAGACAAGCGGTTTTCGATGGGTGCTTTCTTTCCATTTTAACAATTGGTGAATTAGAAGTCTTTCCATACGCTTTTTATTTGTTTTTTGCAAAAGTACTAAAAATCATGGTATTAAGCAAGAAAAATCACATATTTCGAAGGAGTTTTAAATATATTTATCACATTTTGCAAAGGAGTTTTATGTTAAATACTCACATTTTTCGAAGGAGTTTTGCGGCAATCTCTCACATTTTCCTAAGGACTTTTTGCCCAATCTCTCACATTTTTCGAAGGAGTTTGGCTGAGTTTGATGAATAGAGAGCTACTTTCAAAAACACTCTTCACTCTTCACAAATACAGCATAACCAACTGTATATAAGAAGATTGCGCGTGTGAAGAGCAACAAGGCGCTCTTCACCACTCTTCACCACTCTTCACCCTGTATTTTTTGAGACTCCGAGATCATTCCTTACTCCCTGCTTCAGCCATCATTGAAGACCAGCGCTAGTCATCATTGATGGCTGAGCTTCGTGATAAGTAAGCGGTTCAGCGTTTATCCTCTTACATAAGGTGAAGAGCGGTGAAGAGTTGTGAAGAGTGGAGCGTCACTCTTCACCTCTCGCAACCCCTGTGTTTATCGGGATTTCAGACGATTTGGTGAAGAGTGAAGAGTAAAATAGAGAGTAGGATTTTTACCAGCAAAACGGCTCTGGCAGCAAACCATATTCCAAATCACAGATGGCAGTTCTGAAGAATTCTTCCTCCCGACGTATCGTTTCGTGCCTGGCAATGGCACGAAATTGCCCTGCCAAAGGGCAATATCTTGCCGTAACCAGGCAATAAACGAAAGGAGGCTACTTGCCGGCTGGACTATAACCCCAAATCTTCCATCAAAGTCTGGTTTGCATCGAACAGGTCGGAATCAAAAAGGCTTTTTATATAGATAAAGGTGGTCGATGATTTGGTATGTCCCAAAGCCTTGCTTATCAAGCTGATGTCCAGATGATGAAGATAAGCTATGCTTGCCCATGAATGACGAACCACGTAAGAGGATAAGGGTTGAGCCAGCCCCAACATCTTAGACAACTGATGCAGATTGTAGTTGTACTGGCGCAATCGAGCCGTATATTGACGATGCAGTCGGGCAGAAACAGATGGTGAGGAAACTGAATCTTCTAGCTTGTCAGAAAGTATCGGAAAGACAAATCCGGAATCTCTTTGTTCATATCGCATGATGATTTCAAGCATCGCAGGCAATAGTGCTACCTGTATCTGCTGTCCCGTCTTATGCCGGGCATAATAAATACATCCGTTTCTCAGTTGGCTTTTCTTGAGATAGGCAATATCTACAAAAGGCATTCCCATCGCATAAAAAGAAAACAGGAAGATGTCACGAGCGAAGGAAAGAGAACCTCCAGGCTGTAGCGGCAAGGCTTTGAGCTGCAGAATTTCTGATTGTGAGATACAACGTTTCTCGGTCTTGGTCCTCCCCGTAAACACTTTACTGAATGGAGCAGCATTGAGAACCGGCAATGCTCTATGATGCATAGCCCGCAAAGCCCGCATATAAGCGGAACATGTGTTCAGGCAGATATTGCGCCCCAGCAGCCATCGCTGATAGCTTTCCAGCTTTTCTGCCGTCATATCAGAAAAAAGCCAGTCGCTCCTACCAATGAACTTGGTAAAGGAACGGGCAGCAGTAAGATAATTACCCGCAACTTTAAAGCGTCCTTCCTGTTTTGCCCTTTCCACTTCACCTTTCACGAAGTCCCATCCACGGATTTCCAACACAGCCTGCTCATCTGCGTGATTCGCAGAATCAGAAATCTTACCCTCACTCTTACTTCTTCCGAAACCGAATTCTAACTTGAAATACGCCATAACTTAAATGTTTAAATGATTAAAAATAAAGAATTTACGAAAATATACCCAAAGGTATGATACATCCTGTTAATTCCAATAGCTTTATTGTGAAAAATCGCCGTTTTCCCCATAAATCTCCACCTCGGGGCAAGAGGAGGGGGCAAAAAGATGATGATAACTCCTTGTGAGTGATCATATAAGAAAATGTAGAGAGAAAGAAATAATAAACATTATATATTCATTTATTTAAAACGAGAGAGATTTATGGAAAAAAGACTCATGACAGTAGTTGCAGGTCTTGCTCTCAGTACGAGCATGGCTTTTGCACAAAGTCAAATCTCTGGTCACGTGACCTCTTCTGAGGACGGAAGCCCAGTTATCGGTGCTTCTATCAAGGTTGCAGGCACTAACACAGGTACAGTTACCGACATTGATGGTAACTTCGCATTGAACGCTCCTGCCGGAGCTAAGCTGGAAATCACATACATCGGTATGAATCCTGCTCATGTTAAGGCAGGCAAAAACATGAAGATTGTTCTTGATCCAGACGAGCATAGCCTTGATGAGGTGATGGTCGTAGCCTTCGGTACTCAGAAGCGTTCAGCTTTCACAGGATCTGCTGCGGTAGTAGGTTCTGGCGAAATTGGTAAGGCTCAGGTTTCTAACCCAGTTGAGTCTTTGAAGGGTAAGGTTGCCGGTGTACAGATGACTCAGGTTTCTGGTCGTCCAGGCGAGAGCTCAAAGATTCGTATTCGTGGTATCGGTACTATCAATGCTAGTACAGACCCATTGATTGTTGTTGATGGTGTGCCTTATGACGGTGATATGAACACTATCAACCCAGACGATGTTGAGAGCCTTACTGTATTGAAGGATGCTGCTTCTTCTGCTCTTTATGGTGCACGTGGTGCCAATGGTGTTGTGATGATTACAACCAAGACTGGTAAGACAGGTTCTTCTTCTATTACATTCGATGCTAAGTGGGGTTCTAACTCTCGCGCAGTGCCAGATTACAAGTATATCAACAATGCTGCTGGTTACTACGAGACTTGGTACACTGCATTGAACAATTATGCTTTGAATGCTTTGAAGTATGATGCAAATAATGCAAACCTTTGGGCTAACAAGAACCTGACTGCAGACAATGCTTTCGGTTTGGGTATGAGCGTATTCCAGGCTCCAGCCGGCGAGGTGCTGATTGGTACCAACGGCAAGATGAACCCTAATGCTACTATGGGTCGCGTAGTATCTAACAATGGTCAGCAGTATTATGTTACAGCTGATGATTGGGTAGATGCCATGTTCCGTAACAGCCTCCGTCAGGAGTATAACATCTCTGCACAGGGTGCTAATGAGAAGGGTAACTTTATGCTCTCTTTCAACTACTTGAACAATGAGGGTATTACCTTCGGTTCTGGTTTCGAGCGTTATTCTGCTCGTTTGAAGTCAGAGTACAAGATCAAGGATTGGTTGAAGGTTGGTGCTAATGTCAACTTCGCTCACTATGCCAACAATCAGTCTGGTGTGGGTGATGAGGGTTCATCTGGTTCATCTGGCAACGTGTTCACATTCGTAGCAATGGCTCCTATCTATCCTCTTTATATCCGCGACGCTCAGGGCAACATCATGATGCACGAGGCTAGTGGTACAAAGTTGTATGACTATGGTGATGCTTCTATCAATGGTCAGAAGCGTGCTTATATTGCACAGTCTAACCCTCTTGCTGCTAATCAGCTTGACAAGTATAAGATAGAAGGAAACAACTTCAACATGCAGGGTACCGTTGAGGTTCGCTTGCCTTTGGATGTTACCTTCACATCTATCAACAATGCTTATGTTGATGAGTATCGTACAACAAGTACAACCAACCCTTACTTCGGTCAGTATGCATCATCTAATGGTATGGTTTACAAGTATCATGAAAGATACTTCAACTATAACCTGCAGCAGCGTTTGAACTGGGCTCATGAGTTCGGTGAGCACTCTGTAGCTTTGATGCTCGGTCATGAGTACTACAACCAGAGCTATGCTTTCCTCTATGGTAGCAAGAGCAATCAGTATAGCCCTTCTAACGATGAGTTGGCTGGTGCTGTGTTGTTGAAGAATACTAACTCCTATACCCGTGAGTATAACAACGAGGGTTACTTCGGTCGTGTACAGTACGACTACAATGACCGCTATTTCTTCGATGCATCTCTCCGTCGCGATGCTTCTTCACGCTTCGCAAAGGAGAACCGTTGGGGTACCTTCTATTCTTTGGGTGCTTCTTGGGTAATCAACAAGGAGAAGTTCTTCAATGTAGATTGGGTTGATGACTTGAAGCTGAAGGTAAGCTATGGTCAGGTAGGTAACGACAATATCGAGAGTCTTTCTTTGGGTTACTACCACTATTCTACCAACTACGATATCGTGAACTCTAATGGTTCTGTATCTCTGGTTCCTGTAGGCCGTTATGGTAACAGAAAGATTACCTGGGAGACAACTGGTGAGTTCAACGTTGGTGTTGACTTCGGATTGTTCAAGAACCGTTTGAGCGGTACTTTCGAGTTCTATTCTCGTAAGACTTCAGATATGCTCTTCAACTTCTCATTGCCACAGTCATTCGGTTACACCGGTTACTATGACAACGTGGGTGATATGATCAACAATGGTCTTGAGTTGACCTTGAACGGTGACATCATCCGTACAAGAGACTTCGTTTGGAGTGCCAATATGAATATCACTTACAACCACAACTACGTAAGCTATTTGCCAGATGCAAAGAAGACTTTGACAGTTGATGGTGTTCAGGGTTATACTAACGGTGGTTACTTCATCGGTGAGGGTGAGCCTATGTACAATTACTACCTCCACAAGTATGCTGGTGTAGATCATGAGACTGGTGAGGCTCTCTATTACAAGAATGTGAAGGATGAGAATGGTAATGTTACTGGTCAGACCACAACCAAGAACTCTTCAGAGTCTGATTACTACTTGTGTGGTACAGCTTTGGCAGACGTATTCGGTGGTTTCGGCACAAGCGTTTCTTACAAGGGCTTCGACTTCTCTGTAGATTTCATGTATCAGATCGGTGGTCAGATTTACGATAACGACTATGCTAGTGCAATGAGCGCAAGCGGTAAGTCTATGCGTGGTATGGCTCTCCACGAGGATATCCTGAAGGCTTGGACTCCTGAGAACAAGAACAGCAATATCCCACGTCTGCAGTATGGTGATACATACATGGCTTCTCAGTCAGACCGTTTCTTGACAAACGCTTCTTACTTGAGTCTCCAGAACATCAACTTGGGTTATACCTTCCCTAAGGCATGGATCAGCAAGCTCAACTTGAGCAACTTGCGCATCTACGCTCAGGCTAACAACGTATGGGTATGGTCAAAGCGTCAGGGTCTCGACCCACGTACCAGCTTGACAGCTGCCAACGCTTCTTATTATCCAGGCGTACGTACCATCACTGGTGGTATCACACTTACATTCTAAACTTATATAATATAGGAATACAATTATGATTAAGATAAAGAATTCAATCTTAGGTGTAGGTTTGGCCTTTGCAAGTCTTACTACATTCACTGGATGTATCGACGAGACCCAGCCTACCGATATTGCAACATCTGAGCAGGTTAGCCAGTCTGCTGCAGCCGTAGAAGGATTGGTGATGGCAATGCCAGCGTTCTTCAACAACTTGAACGAGACATTCTATACACCAAACAACTACCACTTCAACTTCGGTTACGGATCAATGATCCGTATCCGTGCCACATTGACTGAGCCTTTCGTAACACCAGGCTCTGGTTATGACTGGTTTGCGCCATGGGCAGAGAATGAGGGTATCAACCAGGATGCAGCCCGTTCAAACTTCGTCTGGACATACTACTACAAGTTCATCCAGACAGCCAATAACGTTCTCTCTACTATCAATGAGGAGACTGCTACTGATGAGCAGAAGGGTTACATTGCAGCTGCCAAGGCTTTCCGTGCGCTCGCTTATCTCGACCTCGGTCGTATGTACGAGTACTTGCCAACAGATGTTACAAAGGGTGTAAATGCCGATGGTAATGATGTTACTGGCTTGACTGTGCCTATCGTGAAGGAGGGTATGGCTGAGGCTGATGCACGTAACAATCCTCGTGTGAAGAAGGAGGACTTGATCAAATTCATCAAGGAGGATTTGGAGTATGCTGAGCAGAATATCGGTAAGCTCACAAAGACAGAGAAGACTTTGCCTCACTTGGACTGCGTATATGGTCTGGAGGCTCGTCTCTATATGTGGGAAGGCGATTATGCCAAGGCTCAGGCTGCAGCAGAGAACGCTATCAAGACTTCTTCTGTACAGCCTATGACTCAGGCTCAGTGCCTGAACACCACTACAGGTTTCAACAACCTGGCAGACTTCATGTGGGGCTCTCAGCAGACATCAGAGGATGTTGTAGTTTCTACAGGTATCGTCAACTGGATATCATTTATGTGTAACGAGCAGACCTTCGGTTATTGCGGTGCAGGTACTGGTGACTATATCAGAATTGATACATTGGCTTATAATCGTCTGAATGATACCGACTTCCGTAAGTTGGAGTGGGTAGCACCAGCGGGTTCTCCAATCGCAAACAAGGTTTCATTTGTCAATAAGACTTATGGTGCTTCAATGCCTCCTATGGCATCTGTCAAGTTCCGTCCTAACCAGGGTGAGATGGATGCTCCATCTGTTGCAGCTGCTACAGCATTCCCTGTAATGCGTGTTGAGGAGATGTACTATATCCGCATGGAGGCAGCAGCACAGCAGGATGCAGCAAAAGGTAAGGAACTTCTGGAGTTGTTTATGAGAACTCGTGACCCTAAATATACTTGCAAGGCAACAAGCAAGGAGGATATCATCAAGGAAATTTACTTCCAGAAGAGTATCGACCTTTGGGGTGAGGGTATCACATTCTTTGATATGAAGCGTTTGAACTACTCTTTGACTCGTGGTTATCATGGCACAAACCATTCTGTAGGTGCTCGCATCAATACAAATGGCCGCCCTGCTACAACCAACTTCCTTTTCTATCGTACAGAGGCAGAGAACAATACAGCTCTTAAGGGATGGAACAACCCAGACCCATCTGGCAAGTATCCACTTTGGACAGAGTAATAACACGAATCGTTATATAAAAGATTAAAAAAGTTATGAACAAGTTTTTTAAATATGCATTTATAGCACTGCTCGGTGTTCTTACCCTCGGTTTGAGCTCTTGTACAGATGAATATGAATATACTCCAACTTCAAAGACAGAGTTGGGTGGTAATGCTTTCTTGGTAAGTGATGGCTCTACAGCCATCTCATACTTGCCAACTGCAGAGCAGAGCTTTACATTCAAGGTGTCTCGTGTAGATTCTACAGAGGCTCAGACAGTAGGTCTGTCTAGTAGTAATGAGAAGTTTACCGTTCCTGCAACCGTTTCATTTGCTGCTGGTCAGAAGACAGCAGAGGTAAAGGTTTCTTTTGATATGGCAACAGGTACATCAGAGAAAACTCGTATCGCCATCACTGATGCAGAGAAGTATTACTATGCTGCAACCGTGCTCGATTATACCATCACACGTTACCAGGCTTACAGCGGTACATACGTAGCTAATGGTCTTGGTTTTGAAATCCAGACTCCTTGCTATCAGATTGGTGCTGGTAAGTTTATGGTTCCTGCTGATCCTGCGAACGGATATGAGTATGATATAGTATTCTCTATCGATAAGGACAATAATGTAATCGTAGCTCCACAGCCAGCTTGGAATCATCCTTCTTATGGCGCAGTATATGTAATCGGTAATGCCGATGGTGATGCTGCAGCTGATGGCTCTGGTTCTGGTGTTGCTGGTACTTATGATCCAGAAACTGGCGTGGTAACTATGGCTATGTATAATTTCATACCTAATACCGGTTCTTTCGGAACATTTGACGATGTCTTTGTATTTGACGAGAAGCCAGCTCTTTAATTTAATATAACAAGAAAGCCGGATGGGACAGTACCCATCTGGCTTTTTTCATTTTTTTGCCTATGAAAAGATATTTTACGTTAGCTTTGGTAGTATCTCTCTTCCTCAGCGGTGCCGAGGCTAAGGAGAGAACGATGGATGAGAAGCAAGCCATTGCAGCTTCGGTGTTGACAATGCAGTCACAGACTCGTGGTAAGGCAGAACTTACGCTCAGACTCTTGCAGGCTTCTGATACCTATACTGTATTGGGAGACGACAGCCGCTTTGTAGTTGTAAGCAATGATGATGCTTTCGATGCCGTGATCGGTTATGCAGACTCTCCTTTCGATGCTTCTGCCAATAGTTCTCTGGCATGGTATCTTCGTGCTGCCTCTGAATCCATGAAGGCTGATTTGCAGAAAGGCTCTGCCGTAACAAGAGCTTTGGTGATTCCTTCGGGCGATTTCAAGGAGGCGGTAGAACCTCTCTGCAAGACGCTCTGGGCGCAGGATAAACCATTCAATAATCTTTGTCCTACAACTTCTAAAGGCAAAGCTTATCCTTCGGGATGCGTGGCTACGGCTTTATCGCAAATTATGTATTATCACAAGTATCCTGTAAGGGGAAAGGGCAGCCATCAGTATAGCTTTACACCAGCCGTGGGAGATGGTAGATTGCTGAGTTGTGATTTCGCAAACACCACTTTCGACTGGGAGAATATGTTGGAAGACTATGAAAGTAAGAAAGATTATACAGAAGTGCAGGGAAATGCTGTGGCAACCCTGATGGCTGCTGTAGGTGTTTCCGTAGATATGCAATATACTGAGTCTGGTTCTGGTGCCATGTCAAGGGAAGCGCGTTATGGCTTAATCAATTATTTCTGCTATAATGAGAATATCAACTGGCTGAACCGTTCTTTCTATTCGGCTGCCGAATGGATGAAGTATATCTATACGGAATTGAATCAGAACCGTCCTATCTATTATACGGGTGATGATGAAAGAAATGGCGGTCATGCCTTCGTGCTTGATGGATATGACAAGCAGGGCATGGTTCACATCAACTGGGGATGGGGACCAAAAGGCGGAAATGGATACTTCGACATAGCTCTCCTGAATCCTGCAGGATTTCAGTTCAGCGAAGGTCAGGATATGCTGATAGGCATTTCGCCTGCTTCCTGTCTTCAATATGAATCCCGTTTTTATGCTGATGAAGGATTGAAAGCCAGCAAGGTGGCTTCCTTGCTGAATGTGCAGCCGGGTAAGATCTATAATCAGACGGGTGATAACATCTCTGGTGATATCGCTGTGATTCTGGAATCTTCTGATGGCGTAAAGAATGTAATTCAATCTGCTCATGTAGATAAGGCGATTACCTATTATTATGTGAATAGCGGTAGTGATGCTGTGAAAGTTGGAGGTGTACTGAAATTGCCTTCTACCTTGAAGGATGGTGATTACAGAGTGTATATTGCCTCTAAGTGTGACAAGGATACTGACTGGCGTCTGATTCGTACTCCAGAGGGAACTGCCAACAGTTATATGCTTACCATAGCTGATGGCAAACTGGCTTCTGTAGGCGAGGGCATTGCGGATGATTCGTGGACAACTACCGGCATTACTCCTATACATGCTATTCCAGCCAAGTTTCGTTCTACCAAGACATTCAATATCAATGGTCAGCAGGTTGATTCCAGCTATCACGGTATCGTTATCAAGGATGGAAAGAAAGTGATGCAATAGGTCTTTAAGAAAAATGATGCATAGGTCTTTTCAAGAGATACGTCATACAATACATATATAATAAGGTGTATCCTTCTTGCCCCATATATCGGGCAAGCGGGGATACACCTTTTTCTTTTTATCTCCCTCACTCTCAAACATTTTCCAATAATTCCTTGCATCTTTCAGAAGAAAAGCGTATCTTTGCAGAAGATTAGCTGCGCTCGGCAATTTGTAAGCAAGCTTACATTGCTCTCGCTGGCATAATCTTTGCTGCAAGAAAGTTGAATCATTAAAAAAGGAGGCAAATATGACAGAGCTAAGAGATAGATACATACGTTTTGACTGGGCTATCAAGCGTTTGCTTCGCCAGAAGGCGAACTTTGGGGTGCTTGAGGGCTTCCTGACTGTGTTTCTGAATGAACCTATCAAGATTGTTGATATTTTGGAAAGCGAAGGTAACCAGCAACAGGCTAATGATAAGTTCAACAGGGTAGATATCAAGGCGAAAAACAGCAAGGGAGAAATCATTATCGTCGAGATACAGAACACAAGTGAACTGTATTACCTGGAGCGTGTGCTCTATGGAGTAGCCAAAGCCATTACAGAGCATATCAATCTGGGAAATACATACAAAGAGGTGAAGAAAGTATATTCCATCAGCATTCTGTACTTTGATCTGGGAAAGGGATCAGACTACATCTATGTGGGACAGAACAATTTCGTGGGCTTGCATACCCAAGACCATCTTGTTATCAGCACCAAGGAGAAAGATACGATAGTAAGGAAATCGCCTTCAGAGATATTCCCAACTTATATTCTAGTTCGAGTTAATGAATTCAATAAGGTAGCTAAATCACCATTGGAAGAATGGGTTGAATACCTGAAAAATGGAGTCATCTCGCCAGACACCCAGGCACCAGGTCTGCAGGAAGCTCGTGAGAAACTGAAATACTATTCCATGTCGGATGCAGAACGTTATGCATACGATGAACATATCAATGCCATCATGATTCAAAATGACGTTTTGGGAAATGCAAGATTGGAAGGTATGGAAGAAGGCAAAGCTGAAGGTCGTGCTGAAGGCCGTGCTGAAGGTCGTGCTGAAGAGAAAAATAACATTGCCCGCAAAATGCTGGCTAATGGATTGAGCATAGAGCAGATTGCTTTAATTACTGGTTTGACAGAGCAGGAAATTAAAGGACTATAATATAATAAGGTGTATCCTTCTTGCCCAACATATCGGGCAAGCGGGATACACCTTTTTCTTTTTATCTTCCTCACCCTCAAACATTTTCCAATAAATCCTTGCTTCTTTCAGAAGGAAAGCGTATCTTTGCATATGAGAAGCTGCACTCTTTTTTATATTACGTCCAAGAAAGTGTTTTTTATAACCCCAAATTATGTTAGGCAAACAAGTCATCCCCTGTTACTTGTCTTGTTATTTTTCTTGCATACATATTATTATATAGTCCGTATGGAGTGATGAAGGTAGGGATGAGGGTCTTGTTAGTCTTGGTCACTTTCTTGAATATGTTAAGGCGGTGCATGAGATGGGCATCGTATGCCTTGTTGATTTCATATTCTCCCTGACAGTATTTCATCTCGCAGATGGAAATGGACTTGTCGGAGCGGTCTATCAATAAGTCTATCTGGGCACCTTGTTTCAAATCCTCATCGGCATCCTCGTCTGCCAATGTCTTGCTGGTAGGGCGATACGACCAAGCGCATGGGATGTTGATGCAACCATCTATGCCAAGGGCTTTTACAATATTGTTGATGTGATGAAGGCAAGTTATCTCGAAGGCATGGCCACACCATGAGGCATACTCGCTGGTTGATTGCATCTTGATCCAGTAGTCGTCAAAGAATGTACCTTTGTTGTGCATGAATTTGAAGTAGAACAATGTGAATGGGTCTATCAGTTGATACATACATTCCTTTTTGGTCTTTCCAAAAGGATTGTAACTGCGGATGAAGTCGCACTGCTCCAGTTCCTTTAGCATGCTCGTAAACCTACCGTTGTTGGGAAGATGCGTAGCATCCAAGAGTTCTTGTCTCGTCATGCCTTTGCCCTTATCTTTCAGTGCCGTTACGATTGCTTGGTAATTGTCTGCTTTCTTGAATAAAGATTTGAAGAGACGTTCGAATTCTTCTGTCAGTTCGCCACCACGTGTAAAGCATAGTTGCTGGATATTTTGTGCCACGCTCTTGTCGCTTTCAAAGAGGGAGAGATAATAGGCAATTCCACCTACAGCCATGAAGCATTCGATGATTTCTGGTCGCTCATAATTGAATCCCTGTGCCTTGAAATAGTCTTCTACTTCTCTCAGGCAGAAAGGTGAGAGAAGGATATTGTGCGTAACACGATTGTGGAGACCGCCATGAGAGTTGATGACATTGTCTATCATCCAGGTAGTGGCACTTCCGCAGGTTATCAACTTGATGTCGTTGCGATAGAAAGCCCAGTCGTTCCAGAAGTGCTCCAAGACACTGATGAAGTGAGAGGAACGAGTGTCAAACCATGGAAGTTCATCGAAGAAGATGACCTTCGCGCCTTCCGGCATATTTTCTATAGCCTTTTGTAATAATCTGAAGGCTTCTTCCCAGTCTTTAGGCATTGTATCCACATTCATTTGCTCAAGGAGGGCAAAGCCAAAATTGGTGAGTTGTTCCTTGGTAGAGACATTGTCTTTGCCTGTAACTCGGAAGGTAAAACGTCCCTCAAACATTTCCTTGATGAGAAATGTTTTACCTACACGTCGTCTGCCGTATATGGCAATAAACTCCGATTTACGACTAGAGATGTAGTTCTCCAGCTTGGATATCTCTTGTTCTCTTCCGATGATGTTCTCTTTCATATCTGTCTTTTTTGCTTAAAACTGTCGCAAAGTTACAAAAAAAATGAGATTACGACAACTTTCTAACGAGAAAAGTGTCGCAATCTCATAAAAAATCTGAGATTACGACACTTTATCATTACTTTCCTGCGGGTTCTACTATTACTTATCTACTGTAGAAGATACATAGTTCTGGAAATACTTGAGGCAGGTATTGCGCCATTCCTTGGCGTTTTCCAACTGTACATTGAGTAATGAATCGGTATGTTGCCATTCCTGTTCATGCCCCTTCATATACTGTTTGGCTGAGGTGTGCCAGAAGTCGCGGTAAACTTCTACCATCGCTACACCCATGTTGTACTTCATGCAGAGTTCCTGCCAGAGGGTGCTTCCTGATTTCATCTTGTAAGTCCAAGGCACATGATGGAACCATAGGAGATATTCTTCAGGGCAAGTCTCGATGTTGTCATACTGACTGCGATATGGCTCCGGATACTGACCTACGGCATCTGTACCTTTGGATGAGCGGTCGAAACCTACACCCTGAGCATCTGCCTTGTGATAATAAACCGGGCACCATTCCAGAGGATAACTTGCGATGAAACCATCCGGTTCCGGACCGTAGTGGTGATCGAACTTGAAGATATGATGTAAGCCCAATGGCATCATATAGTTGACGCAAGCCTCACGTGAGGTCATCATCATCATCTCTACAGGTTTGGTGAACTTCTCGTCCTGGTTCTCATAGGTCTGTACGAGCCATTCATGAGCAATCTCTTCGGCTGTAAGCGAAGGATTCCATGCCAATCGGCCAAAAGCATACCAGTTTGCCTGTGAGAAAGGATGACCACACCAGTTGGCATCATCACCGATATTGGCTACACCTGAGATTCCAACCAGTTTGTTTGGATTGACAAATTCAAAGAATTCCTTCCACATTGGGGCGAGATAGGTGAGGTGTTTAGACTGTCCGAGATATTCCTGGGTAATCTGAAGTTCTGCTATCTGAGGTGTCTGTTTGATGTTGTCGAAGATAGGAGCGTATGGTTCACGAGGCTGGAAGTCGAGCGGACCATTCTTGGACTGCAGGATCACGTTGTCACGGAACTTTCCATCCATCCCTTTGAATTCGCTGACAGCTTGCTTTACACGGTCTTCTCCCTTATGGTTGGCACCATATACAAAGCTTCTCCACATGATAATGCCACCGTATGGTTTGACGGCATCGGCAAGCATGTTGGCTCCATCGGCATGGGTGCGGTGGTAATCGCCAGGACCAGGTTGTCCTTCAGAATTAGCTTTTACCAGGAATCCGCCAAAGTCTGGAATGGCAGCATAAATCTCCTTTGCTTTCTTCTGCCACCACTGTTGTACCTTTTTATCCAATGGGTCTGCAGTCTTGGTATAGCCCAATGCCATAGGAGAAGCAAAGTTGATGCTGAGATACACTCGGATGCCGTATGGACGCAGGATGTTGGCGATGACTTTCACCTTATTAATGTATTCAGCCGTCATCATCTTTGGCGATGCATTTACATTGTTCAGTACGCTTCCGTTGATACCGAGCGATGCGTTGGCACGGGCATAGGTGATGAGGCGGTCGTGAAGACTCTTGCTGATGCTGCCACCCTTGCCGTTTTTGCCGAGTTTGATTTCTTCCCATTTGAAGATGCTCTTGCCGGCATAGCCACGTTCGATGCTGCCATCGAGATTATCCCAATGGTTGAGGATGCGGAGACCCATCTGTGGCTTCTCGGTCTCATCGATGGCTTTGCTGAAGTTCTGCTGATTGCCGCTACCTGTGTTGTAGGCATCGGTGTTCTGAAGTCGAATCAGCTCGTAGGCACCATAGAGCAAACCGATAGAATTGCTGGCGGTGATAGTTGCTTCATACTGAATGTTGTCGCCTTGCTGTGCTGGACGGGCATAGAGGTTATAGCCCTCGCCAAGGTTCAGAGCCTTGTCTATCTTTAGCTCAACATTCTTGCCGCGCCAGTTGTTTTCCAACTCCTGCTTGGCAATCTTGGCTGTTGCATCATCGGGCAACTGTGAGATGACTTGGCATGAGTTATCATACTGCTTTCCGAGCCATAACTGTGAACCATCACTCTGTGCAGAAACATGGAGTGATGTAAGTACCGTAAATAAAAAAATAAGGTATTTCTTCATATCTTTGCAGATCGTTAGTTTGTATTATTATTGTTTCTGCTGCAAAGATACGAAAAAATACCTTATTTTCTTTTATTTGTTGTTTATTTCTCATTTCTCTTTGTTTCAGCATATTCACTTGGTGACATGCCATAGTGTTTCTTGAACACTGTAGAGAAGTGGGTCTGGTTGCAAAATCCTACGGAATAAGCTACTTGCGTGATGTTGATCTGTCCTTCTTCGATAAGGCGTGCTGCCTGTTCCAGTCGCAGGTTGCGGATGAATTCTCCGGCAGATACACCCGCTATCTCCTTGAGCTTGCGGTGCAGTTGGGCACGGCTGATACCCACATCTGCCGTAAGTTTCTCCACGTTCAGATCCTGATCGGTTAGATGTTCATTCATATAGTTCATCACTCGCTCCATCAGGGCATCATTATTTCCCTTTACCTGTATCTGCTCAATCTTAGCCTTCTGTCCCTGCGCACCGCTGTATTTGCCACGGATGCGTCGGACATTGTCAACCAGATTGTCTATGAGAATATGCAGCTCTTCCATATTGAAAGGTTTAGCCAGGAAGGCATCGGCACCTTTGCGCAATCCCTCTAGTCGGTTCTCTACCTCGCTCTTGGAGGTGAGCAGGATGACTGGAATATCGCTTACGTTAGAGTTGCCTTTAATCTTCTTGAGCATGGTAATACCATCCATTTCCGGCATCATCACATCGCTTATCACGAGATCATATTTGCCGGTGAGCAACATCTTGAGACCTTCCTTGCCGTTGCTGGCATGTTCAAATCGGTACCAGTCGCTCAGTTCGGTCTTGATATAATGTGCAATCTCAGCATCGTCATCTACTATCAGGATGTTGAAATTGCGGTTGGCTTGCGTTCTTTTACCGGTGGATTCGATGCTTCTGTCCTCTTCCTCGTTGAGAATCTCTTCTGGCTTCAGATGTTCCTTGCCCAGCGGAATGGTTACCTCGAAGCAGGAACCCTTGATGCCATCGGTGCGGTTGTATGCCTTGATCTTGCCTCCGTGCATCTCTACGAATGCCTTGCAGAGGTTCAGTCCTATGCCGGTGCCTTCGATGTGAAGGTCGCTGCTGTTGTTGCCCTGGTAGAACCGGTCAAAGAGTCGGTCGGTCTTCTCTTCCTTCAGTCCGATGCCGGTATCCTGTACCTTGATGATGGCATTCTTCTCGTCCTTGCCTATGATGAGGGTGATGGTGCCGCCATTGAAGGTATACTTCATGGCGTTGGAGAGCAGGTTGGAAATCACCTTGTCGAAGTTGATGCGGTCTATCCATACAGGCAACTTGCCATTGGCATCGTTGAGGCTCGCATCTTCCTGGAGCGAGAGTGCGATGTTGCGCTCTTCTGCATTGAAACGGTAGAGCGATATGATGCCGTTCAGGAATTCCCTGAGCTGGGTTTTCTGACAGTGCAGATGCATCTGGTTTTTGTCTATCTTTCGCTCGTCGAGTATCTGGTTTACCAGAAGCAGCAGGCGCTGGGCGTTGCGGTCGATGGTATCGATATCCTGTTTGCTTTCGGCATCCGTGATTCTTGTCTTCAGCTTGTTGAGAGGTCCCATAATCAGTGTCAACGGTGAACGGATATCGTGGGTGGCATTGATGAGGAACTGCATCTTGGTTTCCTCCAGGTCTTCCTTGCGATGGCGCTCATATCGGTAGATGATATACAGGATGATGCCTGCTGCTGTCAGGAAATAGAGGAGAAATGCCCAGGTGGAAGCATACCAAGGGTCGCACACCTTGATGTGGATGATGGTTGACTTCTTGGAGAAGTTGCCATTGCTCATGGCTCTTACCTCCAGGGTGTAGCTGCCCGGTTTCAACTTGTTGAATGATACTGCGTTGGAGCCTTCGTTGGTACTGTTCCATTTTCCCTCGTTGATACGATATTGGAAGCTGATGTTGTCGGTGTTCCTGTAGTTGAGCAGCGAGAACTCCAGCGTGAACGAATTCTCCTCGTATGGTATAGTGAACTCATCCGTCAGACAGTTGATTGGCTTGCCGTCGATGATAAAGTTGGTGAGGTGTACATCTCCCAGTTCCATCTTCTTGGCTCTCACTCTTTCCGGGTAGAAGGTGGTGATGCCGTCACTTGTTCCGAAGGCGATGAGGTCGCTGGCGGTATGCATGGAGGAACCCAGCACGTATTCACGGGTGGTGAGTCCGTTGCCATTGATGTGCCCGATAAACTGTCTGTTCTTCTGGTCATACTGCCAGATGCCCATGGTGGTGCTTATCCACAAGTCGCCCTGATGGTCTTTGATGATGCTGCACACCTGCTTTCCCTTCAGAACTTCGGCGTGAGGGAGAGCAAGGGTCTTGTTGTTCTTTCGGTCGAAAAGATAGAGTCCTTCTTCCGTTCCGATAATCATATTGCCGTTCTTTCCTTCGCAGATGCCATTCGCCTGTCTGTCTTTCAGAATGTTATTCCATCCGAAGTCCTTGAAGCTGAGTGTCTTCGTGTTGAGGCAGGAAACGCCATTTGAAGTACCTATCCACAGATGAGCGGTATGGTCGAATGCCATGCTGCGCACCCAGTCGTTGCAGAGGAATCCCTTGTTTCCCCTCTGTCGCATATTGAGTACGGTAACCTTTCCGCTTTCCACATTATATATATATAGGCCCTTGCTATATACAGAGATATAGAGATTGCCCTGGTTGTCATCTGTCATGCAGTAGATACCTGCGCTGGTAAAGGTGAGCTTTTCCTGGTAGGCTCCCGTATGCGGATTGTAGCTGTAGAGCGCACTTCCGTTGCTGATCCAGTATGCACCCCGGCGGTCTTTGTAGATGATGCAGGTGCCTGCTGGCGAGGTAGGATGGGCGATAATCTTTCCTGAAGCATCAAAACAGAATACGCCACTGTTTTGCACCGTACACCATGTTTCGCCATTCTCGCCAGGGGCGATGGAAGAAACGCTGCTGCCGATGATGTAGTTCTGTGCCGAGAAACTCCAGCTGCTGAAGGCTTGCTGGCGCTGGTTGAGCAGATAGAGACCTTTCTTGTAACAGCCTATCCAGAGGTTGTTGTCCTTGTCTTCGATGATATCGTTGACGAAGGCGGTGGAAAGATTGAAATTGCTGTTGCTGTTTTCCAGCTGTTCCACCTTGTTGCTTCCCTTCTTGATAATCAGGGCTCCATGTTCAGAGGTGCTGATATAGAGGTTGCCATCGTGGTCGAAGGTGGCATTGTTGATGGTTACATGATTCTTGAATGCTCCCAGGTCGTAACCGGCATCGGCTATACGCCCCGTTCGATAGTCATAGTAGATGATGCCATACATGCAGACGATGAGCATGGCTTGCGGGCGATGCTGGATGAATGCCACAGGGGCTCCGTATGGCGATTTGAAGTCTTTGCGCTGCACCTTGCCTTGCTGCTCGATGAATCGGGTGAAGGTTGACAGGTGACTGCTCTGCCAGAGATAGTGGTGCTTGTCTTCGTAGATATGAGTGAAGAATACATCCGAGTCGCGCTCGGCGTATGCTCTTTCCCATCTGATGGTGAATCTGTTGTTTGCCGTTTTCTCTATGCCGTTGTTCTTCACGGAGTAGAGACCGTAACCTGCAGTGCCCAGCAGGATATCGCCGCGATGGCTTTCTACCATCGAATAGATGCGTGGCTTTCTGCCATCAGGAAACTGGAGACGGGAGAAATTGTTCGTCTCATAATTATAGCGCATCAATCCCTTGGCGCAACCAATCCAGAGGTTACCTTTCTTATCTACCAGAAGGTCGGAGATAATATTGTCGGTGATGGAGGTTGTGTCTTCTTCGTTGTGCAGATAGTTGGTAAAGCGGTAGCCGTCGAACTTGCTGAGTCCGTATTCCGTGCCCACCCAGATATAGCCATACTTGTCTTGCACAATACAGTTGATAAGCGAACTGGATAGCTTGCCCGAAGTGAAGAGTTCACCACTGTCGGCCCATACCATAAGCGATAGGGCGATAGCGAAGAGTGCCGTGAGGCAATGTCTGATATGCTTCATATTATTTGTCCGTTTCTTATTTAAATAGGTTATTATGGCTGCAAAAGTAACAAAAAACAATGGAAGAAACAAATTCTAATGTAACAATATGTTTCGTTTCTTTTTGTTTCTTTATCTTTTTGTGCCATTTTTGTGGGTATGAAACAAATAGAAAAGTAATGGTAACTATAAAATACCTGTTATTTCATAACTTATTAGTAAATTTGCATCGTCAACAACAATAGAAACATTAAAAGCATCATAATAACAATGAATAAACAAGCAATAAGAATCTTATCTTTGGCGCTCGTATTGGCTGCGTCAAGTTCTGTAGCTTTCGCCCAGAAGGTGTGGAAAGGCTCTTGGGCTACTGCAGTGGAATGGACTGGCAAAGGAGATATGCCTAAGAAAAGCTTGAGCAACCGTTCTTGCCGACAGATAGTTCATGTTTCCTTTGGCGGAGAGGAACTCAGAGTGAAGCTCAGCAACGAGCAGAGCAAGGAACCGGTGGAAATCAAATCGGTGTATATTGCAGATACCGATGTTCCTAGTAACTGGGGAATTCAGACCAAGACGGTGAAGTATCTTAAATTCAGAGGTAAGAAGAATGTGACCATTGCTCCTGGAAAGGCTATCTTCTCTGATGATTTGAAGTATGCCTTGAAGAGTGGTCAGCGCCTTACGATTACCATCGACTATGGCAAGCAGACTCCAGTGAATGCAACATCTCATCGCGGATCACGTACCACATCTTATATTGTTAGTAATGTGAAGGGCAAGGCGGTGAAGCCAACGGATGTTGCTTTCGATAAGCAGGAGAAGGCTGACCACTGGTATAATCTTTCTGCCATTGATGTGAAGACCGATAAGACTACCCCTGTGGTGGCTATCCTCGGAAACTCTATTACCGATGGCCGTGGAAGTACCACCAACCATCAGAACCGATGGACCGATTTCCTCTCGGATGCCCTGAATGCAGAGAAGCCATACGGTGTGTTGAATCTCGGAATCGGTGGCAACTGCGTGGTGCAAGGCGGATTGAGCGAACCAGCTATGAAGCGTTTCGACCGTGACATCCTGGGACAGACAGGTGTGGATAAGCTCATTATCTTCGAAGGAACCAACGATATCGGTTGCTGCGGAGGAAATTATGAACATGTAACAGATACCCTGATTGCCTGCTACAAGGTACTGATAGCAAAAGCCAAGGCTAAAGGCATCAAGGTATATGGCGGAACCATCACCCCAACCAAGGGCAACGGATGGTATTCTTTCTGGCATGAGGCAATGCGCCAAACCGTGAACGAATGGATTAGAAAGAGCGGTGCCTTTGATGAGGTCATCGATTTCGATGAATTAACCCGTGACCCGAAAGACCCTCAGCGCCTGAAGGCTGAATATTCAGACGACTGGTTGCATCTCAACCCTAAGGGATATGAAGCTATGGGCAAGTTTGCCGCAGAAAAATTGAAATAAAAGAATAAAGATATGGAAAAGAATTCACAGGAATCCCAGGGATTCTACAAATTGAGTTGGTTGCAGCGCATCGGATTCGGTTCTGGTGACTTGGCACAAAACCTCATCTTCCAGACAACATGTATGTACTTGTTGTTCTTCTATACCGATATCTATGGACTCGATGCAGTTGACGTTTCCGTGATGTTTACGGTAGGAAATGTTGCAAATGTGATTTGGGACCCTATTGTAGGTGCCCTTATAGATAAGCACAATCCTAAGTTGGGTAAGTATCGCTCTTATCTGGTATTCGTAGGAATCCCACTTTCGGGCTTTGCCATCCTCTGCTTCTGGAATGGCTTTGCACCATCCCTGCTCTATGCCTATATCACATACATTGCCATGACATTGCTCTATACATTTATCAATGTACCTTATGGAGCCTTGAACTCATCGCTGACTCGTGATACCGATGAAATCACGGTGTTGACGTCAGTTCGTATGTTTATGGCAAACTGTGGCGGTTTGGCTGTAGGCTCAGGCCTTCCATTGCTCATCGCATACTTTACCGACCAGCAGTCGGATGGTTTGCCTAAGGATCCGGTGGCTTGGTTTACCACCATGACCATCTATGCCGTCATTGGTTTGTTGTTGCTCCTCTTCTGTTTCTCACAGTGTAAGGAGCGTGTGGTAATGAATGCCGAGGAGAGTGCCAATGTGAAGATAAGCGACCTTTGGATGGAATTTTTCCACAACCGTCCTTTGCGTATCATAGCCTTCTTCTTCATCACCGCCTTCGCCATGATGTCTATCGGCAATGCGGCAGGAGCTTACTTCATGAACAGCAACCTTCACGGAACCTCCGAGCAGCTTTCCATCTTCATGGGTTTGGGTTCGGCACCATCGTTCATCTTCATGCCACTGGTGCCTATGATCAAGAAGGCAATCGGCAAGAAGAACATGTTCTATGTGTTCCTGGGCATCGCCATCGTGGGTATGGCATTCCTTTATCTGGTAGCAAAGATGGAGCAGCCAAGTATGATGCTCGTCTATATCGCCCAGTTTGTTAAGTCAACGGGTGTTATTGTAGCTACGGGTTATATGTGGGCTCTTGTTCCTGAGGTTATCTCTTATGGAGAGTATAAGAGTGGCAAGCGTATTGCAGGTATCGTGAATGCCTTGACGGGCATCTTCTTCAAGGCGGGTATGACCTTGGGTAGTGTGGTGGCTCCAGCCATCCTTGCTTACGTGGCTTACAATCCGAAGGCCGTGGAGCAGACTCCTGAGGCTCAGGAGGGTATTCTCTGGTTGGTATGTGTCATTCCTGCTGCCTTGTTGCTGCTCGCCATCTTCATTATCTCGAAGTATGAGTTGACAGATGCGGTTATCGATGATATCAACAAGAAGATTGAGGCTCGGCACAAACAGAAAAAGTAACATTTAAAATTGAGAAAAATATAAATTAGACATGAAGAAAATTTCAACTTTTGCATTGGGCTTGATGCTTGCTTCTGCAGCTTTTGCCCAGAAAGGCAATAATAATACGACAATCCCAACATTCCAGGAGGCCATGGGCAAGTACTTCCTGGTGGGTGCTGCCGTTAATACTTCTCTGACAGACGGACAAGACCCGGCAGGTGAGGAAGTAGTGAAGAAACAGTTTAACCAGGTGGTTGCCGAGAACTGTATGAAGGGCGAGGAAAATCATCCGGAGGTGAATCGCTTTGATTTCACCGATGGCGATAAGCTGGCTGACTGGGCTGAGAAGAACGGCAAGACCTTGATAGGTCATTGTCTGGTATGGCACTCTCAGCCACCTAAGTGGATGTTTACCGATGCTAAGGGTAATCTGGTAAGCCGTGAAGTGCTCATCGGCAGAATGTATAATCACATCATGAATGTGGTTACTCATTATAAAGGTAGAGTAAAGGGATGGGACGTAGTGAATGAAGCTTTCGAGGATGATGGCTCTTACCGCAAGTCTCTATATTATAAGATTATCGGTCCGGAGTTCATCGAACTGGCTTTCCGCTTTGCGCATGAGGCTGACCCTAACGTAGAGCTTTACTATAATGATTATTCTACTTCGAAGCCAGCTAAGCGAGAGGCTATCTGCAAGCTGGTTCGCGATTTGAAGGCGAAGGGTCTCCGCATTGATGCTGTAGGTATGCAGAGCCACAATGGTTTTGATTATCCTGATTATGCTGAGTATGAGAAGAGCATCGAGGCTTTTGCAGGTGAAGGCGTGAAGGTGATGCTGACTGAGCTGGATATGAACATGCTTCCTAATCCGGAAGGATTCGGCGGTGCGGAAATCAGTCAGAAGTTTGAACTTCAGAAGAAGTACAATCCATATGTGAAGGGACTTGACAAGAAGGCGCAGAAACTCTTCAACCAGCGTTATCTCGATCTCTTCAAGATTGTAGAGCGTCACAAGGATGTCATCAGTCGTGTAACCTTCTGGGGTGTCAACGATGGTCACTCTTGGTTGAATGGCTGGCCTATCCCTGGCAGAACCAACTATCCACTGCTCATCGACCGCAACAACGAGGTGAAGCCAGTGGTGAAGGAAATCGTCAATCTCTTCAAATAGAATCTCTTAAGATAATATCATCAATCTCTTTAAATATAAGATAACAATGAAAGCAAGATATTTGTTCCCTAAGGATTATATGGCAGATCCATCTGCCAATGTGTTTAACGGCCGTCTGTATGTTTACCCATCCCATGACTGGGACAGCGGCGAAAGCTTCGACGATGATGGCGGTCACTTCCAGATGAAAGACTATCATGTTCTCTCTATGGACGATGTGATGGAGGGTGAAGTAACCGATCATGGTGTGATTCTCGATGTGAAGGATGTGCCATGGGCTGAGAAGCAGATGTGGGACAACGATGTAGTAGAGAAGGATGGCAAGTACTATCTTATCTTCTCTGCCAAGGATTATAATGGCGTGTTCCATCTCGGTGTGGCTGTGGCTGACAAGCCGGAAGGTCCTTTCGTTCCGAATGCCGACCCAATCCGCAAGTCATACAGCATCGACCCTTGCGTGTTCAAGGATGATGATGGCAAGATTTACTGCTACTTCGGTGGTATCTGGGGCGGTCAGCTTCAGTGGTACAAGGACAATAAGGCACTGAAGGATGAGCATCTTCCAGAAGGCAAGGAGAATCCGTTGCCATCCCGTGTAGCCATGATGACTGATGATGTTCAGCAGTTTGCTGAGATGCCAAAGCCTGTTGTCATCGTTGACGAGGAGGGTAAGGTATTGCCAGCCGATGATCCGCATCGCTTCTTCGAGGCTAGCTGGATGCATAAGTACAAGGGCAAGTATTACTTCAGCTACTCTACTGGTGATACTCATTATCTCTGCTATGCAGTAGGTGATAATCCTTATGGTCCATTTACTTACAAGGGTGTTATCCTGGAGCCGGTGGTAGGTTGGACAACCCATCACAGTATCTGCGAGTATAAGGGACAGTGGTATCTGTTCCATCACGACTGTGTGCCATCTAATGATACAACCTGGCTTCGCAGCGTAAAGGTGGCTCCTCTCTTCTATGATGAGGATGGTAACATCTTGCCGGTAAAATAGAATTGTTTTTTAGGTTTTAATAGTTTTGGAGAATAGTTGATACATGAGTTAGTTTTAGTTAGAAACGAGCAGCATCTTCGGGATGAAGATGCTGCTTTTTGTTTTTTTCTCTTATAACTTCTCAGTTCTTCTTGCAAATTGTTTCTTATCTAATGTTATTTTTAAGTTATTTCTTTCGTTTTGTCATAGATTTCTCAGTTTTTTATTTACCTTTGCATCCATAAACCAATGAAATGAAAGAATTATGTTGAAATTACTGTTAAGGTTATGGTGGCTGCAACAGCGCCGTAACTTCCGCAAGAGAGATGCCTTCGTGGCGTGCTACATCATCTTCCTGTATGTGATGGTGGGTGTGGGCTTCTACCAGGGCTTCACCGAGAGTGGAGGAGAACTGAAGGGGGAAGATATGCCGGCATTGTTGGGTGCGGGCATCGTAATCGGCATGCTGATTCCAGACATCATCATGAAGATGGTGATGAAGAGGGATATTACGGCAATGGATGATTATGTGAAGTCGCGCCCTGTGCCAGAGAAAATCTGGAACAAGTTCCTGCTCACTACCAATCTCGTGAGCTTCTGGAACTATGTGCTTCCGGTGCTTACGCTTCCGGTGTTCATCTATCTCCTGCCGGCAAGTGAGGTTGTAGCCAGCTTCTTCCTGTTCCTGGAGTTCTCTTTTGTCAACGGCATCTACATCACCTGTTACCGCAAGGCTACGGAGTGGATTCTGAAATGGCCTTTGATATTGGGATGGATAGGTATGTTTGTGGTGCTGATAGGATACATGTTTGTGGCTTCCTTCTTCCCGGTATATATGGGATGGATAGGTCTCTTCTTCCTTGCTGGAGCGGTATTCACCGGACTTACCGCCTATCTCTATCACGAAAAGATTTATAACGAGCAGAAGCAGAAGGTTTCCAAGTTCCGTGGATTCAGCCATATCAACCTCTTCAGTCTGCAATATATCGGTACTTTGAGAGCAAAGCGTGTCCGTACGATGGTGATTATGATTACCGCCATCTTCCTCTTCGATGCCTATCTCTTCGCCCTGATGCCTTTAGAGCCGGGACAGGAAATGGGGGATAAGGTGGCTATGACTACACTCTATGTGGCAGGTGCCATCCTGCTGCCATCGGTGGTGTTGTCGCAATGGACCTTTGGTATTGAGGCAAACTTCTTCCATGGTTTGATGACCAAGCCGGTAAAGGTGAAGCAGATGCTGCAGAATTGCTTCTATTATTATATGGTAGTGAGTGCGATAGCCTTGCTGCTCACCCTTCCGTTCCTTTTCCTGCAGGCAGGAATCGGAATCCAGGTGCTCATCAGCGGTTTCTGTCTGGCGGTGTTCATCAATCTCTTCAATCTGCCTACAGCACTCTTCTCTTCCCGTCTGGAGATATTCCAGACTTCCATGTTCAGCATGCAGGGAGCGAATCTGAAGATCAATCTTTATTCCATCGCCTTCCTCTTCCCGCTGGCTGGCGTCGCTGCCATCTATCATTTCTTTGGCGAGACGGCATGGTTTATTACCTGTGTAGCGCTGGCAGTCTTCAGCATCGCCATCCACAAATGGTTCATCGCCAAGATTGCTGCCATTTTCGAGAAGAACAAGTATAAGCGCATGGAGAAGTTCATGGAAAGCTAGGAGAGTAATCATAAAGTTCAATGTTCAAAATTCAAAGTTCAAAGTAATATGATCAAGATTCAGAATCTCAAAAAGATATATAATGGCAATACCGTACTCGATATTGATAATCTGGGTGTTGCAAAGGGCGAGCTGATAGGACTCGTAGGTAATAATGGTGCGGGCAAGACTACTTTGCTCCGTCTGATTCTCGACCTGATTCAGGCTGATGATGGTTTCGTGGAAAGCAATGGACAGAAGGTGAACGAGAGTGAAACGTGGAAGGAATATACCGGCAGTTACATCGACGGCAGATTCCTCATCGACTTCCTCACTCCTGAGGAATACTTCGATTTCATTGCTGATGTTTATAACATCGACGATGAAACCCTGCAGGAGCGATTGGCGCAGTTTGAGGGCTTTATGCACGATGAAATCATGGGAACCAAGAAGTATCTCCGTGATTTCTCTCAGGGCAACCGACAGAAGATTGGCATCATTGGAGCGATGATCATCAATCCGAAGGTTCTTCTCCTGGATGAACCTTTCAACTATCTCGACCCATCTTCTCAGATGACTATCGCCCACATGATTCAGCGCATCTGCAAGGAGCAGGGCACCACGGTCATCATCTCCAGCCATAACCTCAACTTCATTGCCGACATCTCCACCCGCATCCTCCTGCTGGAGAAAGGCAAGTTGGTGAAGGATCTTCCGAATGCCGATGGTGCTGCCATCGCCGAACTCAACGAGTACTTCGGTATTCAGGCGGAATAAGAACACGATATTACATAGATAAATCTCTCTCGCAGAATCGCCAGCGAAGCAACGGAATAGCTTCCTGGCGATTCTTCGTGAAGAGTGTTTTCGAAAGTAGCTTTCTATGCCCCGGATGTTTAAACCTTTTGCGAACTCTTCCGTCTTTTCTTCACCTTATTAATATAAATTATACTTCAAGATAAAGGATTTTGAAAATGATTTAGTACTTTTGCAGTCAAAAGAGTATTTCTTTAATTTTTAAAGGTTATATTAATATGTTTGTTAAGAGATTTTTTATAAGTATATCCATGTTGTTCTTTGGTGCGCTTCTGTTGCAAGCTAAGAATAACGTGATAGACAGTGGGCAATATCTCTGCTCATACTATTATTGTTATTCGAAAGATACGATAAAGAATGATGAGAAAGGAGAGGATTTACTCTTTCTTTCTATCGGAAAGAATGTTTCAAAATGCTACAGCTATTATACGTATCAGTCTGATTCCTTGCAATCTACAGAAGATGGCAAGGCAAAGTTTCGTGCATTGTTTAAAGAAGCGTTAAAGCGAGAAGGGTATCTGACTAATTCTTTTCCACATCGCAGAATGACGGCGTGCGTCTATAAGAATTATCCGCAGAACATGATGACGGTAACGGACGATCTGATGTCTCAGTATTATGAATATAGTGATAGCCTGGGTGTACAGAATTGGATTGTAGAAGGTGATAGCATTAAAAACATATTAGGCTATAACTGCCAGAAGGCAACCTGCAGATTCCGTGGTCGCTCTTGGACGGCATGGTTTGCCTTGGATGTTCCTATGAGTGATGGCCCTTGGAAATTTTGTGGTCTTCCTGGTTTGATTATGGAAGTGTATGACAAGGGGAGACAGCAATATTTTTGCATCAAGGGATTGCAGAAGGATGCTGGCACGCCTATCGTTTATGATGTTTTCAATAGAAAACGGATAAAGACAGACCGGAAAGCTTTTCTGAAGTCTGAATATAATTATTTTCATAATCAAAATAGCATAAGCGAGGCTACTTCAGGTATATCCTTAGGTCTGTCAGACGATAAACGTAACTATGACTTGATAGAAAGAGAATAGAATCAAAGAGTATCTTTATTTTAAACAAGGAAAAGTTATGGAGAAATTGAAAAGTTGGGTGGCATTAACAATCTTAGCCTATATGGGGATAGGATGTTGTTATGCCCAGAAAAAAATAGATGAGGCTTATCTGAAATGTCAATATGATTATACTTATGTAGTGGATACTTTGTCTGGAAAAACAGCCAAGGATTGGTTGGTGCTGCAGATAGGTAAAAATATGTCCAAATGCTATAGTTATTATAGTATGCAGGTAGATTCTATTTTTGCTTCTCCTGATAGAGATGTAATACTGCGCCAGCAAATAAATGCTGCGATAGGTAGTAAGACCGAGTGGCCTCATAAAAGGATGAAAGCCTATGTGTACAAAAACTATCCGCAAGGAAAGATGACTGTAACAGATGGCTTACTGATGCAAGATTATATTTATGAAGATACTTTATATGCTCAGAATTGGGTAATACAAGATTCTTCTAAATTAATCTTGGGACATGAATGCCAAAAGGCAGTCTGCCATTATCGTGGTCATTGTTGGACTGCATGGTTTGCTATGGATATTCCAATAACTGACGGACCTTGGAAATTATGTGGATTGCCGGGACTGATAATGGAGGCTACTACGGAAGATAATAGCCATGCCTTTAAACTTCTTGGCATGGAAAAGGTGTCAAAGAAGCCGATTGTCTTTAGCAAGACTTACGTTGGAAACAACAAATTTGAGACGACTACATTTGAAAAATTCTTAAAGGAACAATATATATTTCTTTTTGGAGATTTCCAGTCACAAACGCAACTACAGGGCATTGATATTCCCCAGATAGAAAAAGTTGGTTCTAAAAAGTGGAAATATAAACAATTAGAAAGTTTGTAAAATATAAATAGATATATAGTATTGAAAAATCATGAAGAGAAAGTGTTTCATATTTCTATTTTTAACTTTTTATCTTATTGGCTTTGCCCAAAATAAAAAGATAGATACGGCTAATATGCTGTGTAGCTATGTATATGAATATCTTACGGATACGCTGTCTGGAGAACAACAGCGCAAGGAAGACTTGCTCTATCTGCAAATCGGAGCGGAGTGTTCTAAATGCTATAGCTATTATACTTATCAGTGTGATTCTCTGATGGCTTCTCCTAATGGCGATAAACTATGGGATAGCTTCTTGGCTGAAGCTGTTGGAAAAGGATTGAAAGGAAAGCAATTACACAATGCCATACCACATCGCAGAATGTCTGCAACCATCTACAAGAATTATCCGCAAGGAAAGATAACTGTTACCGACTTCTTGCTGGGACAATATTACCTTTATGAGGATGCTTTAAACTCACAGGAGTGGAATATGGAAAATGACAGCACGAAGATGGTGCTCGGTCATGAATGCCAAAAGGCTACCTGCTGCTTCCGGGGAAGACAATGGACTGCCTGGTTTGCTTTGGATGTTCCTGTAAGTGACGGTCCCTGGAAGTTCTGCGGACTCCCTGGCTTGATTATGGAAGTGTATGATAGGGGAAAGCAATACTATTTCTGTATCAATGGAATGCAGCAGGTTAGTGCAAAACCTATTACTTTTGGGGTACAGGACAAGGAATTCAAGCGCTTTCAGAAAACGACAAGAAAGGATTTCCTGCAATCAAAATATAAGTATCTGAAAAATTGGAACAGTATCAACGAGGCTTCAACGGGAATATCTCTGGGTGGTTCGGATGAGGCTCTGAAATATGATCTGATAGAAAAAGAATAAGTATCAACGTAAAGAGAGAACGGATTGGTTTCTCAAGAAGATAATTTATGAAGCAACTGTTTTTATATCTGTGGTTTATCTGTATGAGCACTTTGACCTATGCCCAGCAAGTCACCTTGTCGGGTAAGGTGGAAGATGCCTATACGGGCAACGGACTGCAGGGAGTGATGGTTACCATCCGACCTGCTGCCGGCAATAGAATCCTGAAGTTTACCAAGACACAGGCAGATGGAAGTTTCCTGCTGTCGCTCAATGCTATTCCGGATGGTCGTAACGTGCTGCATTTCTCGATGATGGGATATGCTGTGAGAACCATTCCTTTGTCGAAGGATACTACTGTTTATCATGTGCTCCTGACGGAGCAGGCTACAAAGCTGAAGGATGTTGTGGTGAAGGCTCCAAGCATCCGGCAGCGAGGCGATACCATCTCCTACAATGTGGCAAGCTTTGCCGATGCCAACGACAAGAGCCTGGCTGATGTCTTGAAGAAGATGCCGGGAATAGAGGTGTCGGATAAGGGAGAAATCAAATATAACGGCAAGGCAATCAACAAGTTTTATATCGAAGGACATGATATGCTCGGCGGCCGCTATTCCATCGCCACCAACAATATCCATCAGAAGGATGTCGGTTCGGTAGAGGTGATGACCAATCATCAACCTATCAAGGCTTTGGAAGATATGTCGTTTTCGCAAGACCCTGCCATCAACATCAAACTGAAGGAATCTGCCAAGAGCCGTCTGGTTGGAACGCTGAAGGCAGGTGGCGGTATGGAGCAGAAGAAAGGGGAGAAGTTTGGTAAGCTGAATGTCTGGGAAGGCGAGATGTCGTTGATGCGCTTTGCCAAGAAAGCCCAGTCGCTCAATACCTTCAAGAGTAATAATATAGGTACGGATGTAACCGGTGAGGGCAATCTCCTCTTTTCGGATGAAGGCACTGGTGTGATGGGAAATTCTTATAATCTGAAAGATTACGTGAATGTTACGCCCGACCAGCTGACGGATATTTCAGACAGCCGTGTACGTAAGAACCAGACCCATGTTTTCACAACCAATAATCTCTGGGTGTTAGGCAAAAATACGGATTTGTCTTCGCAGATAGTCTATACCCACGACCGTCTTCTTTCTTCCTCATTCAGTAATACCCAGTATTTCCTGAATGATTCAACCATTTATGATGTAGAGGATGAACAGGCTAAGCAGAAGCAGAACAGGTTGGTTGCCGACTTTACGCTGACTTCGAATGGCGAAAAGGCGTACGTAGCCAATCAGCTTTCCGCCGACCTGACCTGGAATGATGTCATGATGGATATTGACGGCTCTTATCCTAATCATCAGCAGGTCAAGATGCCGAAATATAAAGTATCAGACAAGCTGGAACTGTTGCATCGGAGTGGTAAACGAACCTATACCTTTAACACGTATAATGCTTATATGGTGAATCCGCACACTCTGTCTGTTGATAATTTGCAGCAAACGGCTTATCAAAGTGTTCGTTCGGCAGCATTCTTCAGTCATACCAATACTTCGCTCGGCTTTTTCCTCAAGCCTTTTACCGTAATAATGAAGGTAGGCTTGCAGGTATTGAGCAGAACGATGAAGAGTCATCTGGAGGGAGTACCTGATTCCCTGGGTAATATGCGCAATCAGATAGGCATGACCTTCTTCCGTGCCTATGCATCGCCGGAGGCAGAGTATAACCAGGGTGGCTGGCATATCCGTTTCCAGATGCCCATCACCTTTACACCTTATTATTATAATGATAAGTTGATGGGAGCGAAAGAGAACGCCAGCAAGACACTGGTTGCTCCTCAACTCAGCGTGAGCTATTTCCTCACCGCCCGTTTGCAGGCTACGCTTTCCGGTGGAATCGCTCAACGGGAAGTGGACGAACAGAATTTCTATCAGGGACTGCTGATGCGTGATTACCGTAATCTTTATACGGGTTTCGTGGATTATACCGCCGACAGGAGCAAGCATGTTTCCTTCAACATCAACTATAAGCGTCCTCTTGCTACCATCTTTGCCAATGCCTACATCCGCAAGAGCTGGTCCGACAGTCATCTTACGGTGGCTCGTGATTTTGTGGGTGATTATATCATCAACTCCTATTTCTCCAACAGCAGCAGTTCTGAAAACCTGATGGCTGGTGGAAAGGTAAGTAAGGGATTGGGATTCATGCATGGACTCGTTAGCGTAGGTTTTGATTATCTGAGGTTTGATGGCTTCCTGCGTCAGAACGATTCTCCTTCAGCCTATTCATCTGATAACTATATGATGTCGGCAAAGTGGAGTGGTCGTCCTGTGGATTGGTTAAATTTCACCTATGAGCTGAACTGGGATAAGGATAAGATGGTATTGAAGAATTTGGGTTTCGATTCTTCCTCTACCAATCTTGCCCAGAATCTCACTTTCAACTTCCAGCCATTGAAGTCATGGTTCATCAAGTTGCATGGAGAGCATTATCGCAATCAGATAGCAGATCATCAGCACAAGAATCTTACTCTTGCCGATGCATCCACCAGTTATGGCTTCAGGAATGGTATGGAGTTGAGCCTGACTGCGCTCAATCTTTTCAATCAGCGCACCTACGGCTATACTGTTTATTCTGGGTTGACCCGTACGGGCAAGGAGTATCAGTTGCGAGGTAGGACAATACTGATGTCTATATTCTTTCATTTTTGATGATGGAGGCAACAGTTCTGCCGTTTCTGAAAAGAATTTCCGGTAGATTTGGTTAAATATCAAAAATTATAAATGTAATTGTAATAAGAGTATTTATAATTTTTGTACCTTTGTACCCAAACGAAGAAAAAAGAATCAATGAGCAAAGGAAAATTAGCTAAGTTTGCGGATATGGAGCGTTTCGAGAACGTGTTCCAGTATCCATATAGTGTAGTAGATGACGTGCCTTTCGATATGAAGGGCAAGTGGCGTGAGATGTATTTCCACAATGATAATCCTATCGTGCTGGAGTTGGGATGCGGCAAGGGTGAATATACCGTGGAACTTGCCAAGCTCTATCCTGAGATGAACTTCATCGGTGTGGATATCAAGGGCGCACGAATGTGGACCGGTGCCAAGAAGGCGATAGAGGAAGGACAGAAGAACGTGGCTTTCCTCCGTACCAACATCGAGATTATCGACCGCTTCTTTGCTGAGGATGAGGTGCAGGAAATCTGGCTCACCTTCTCTGACCCGCAGATGAAGAACCCTCGCAAGCGTCTTACATCTACATACTTCATGAACCGTTATCGCCACTTCCTCGTGGATGGCGGTATCATCCATCTGAAGACGGACTCCAACTTCCTCTTCACCTATACTACTTATATGGTGGATGGCAACCATCTGCCTGTGCTCTTCCGTACCGAGGACCTCTATCATCAGGAGGGTATCGATGAGGAAACCCGTAAGATTCTCTCTATCCAGACCTATTATGAGAGTATGTGGATAGAGCGTGGCTTGAACATCAAGTATCAGAAGTTTGCCTTGCCACGTGAGGGCGAGCTGGTGGAACCTGATATTGAGATTCCGCTGGATGATTATCGCAGTTATCGCCGTGATAAGCGAAGCTCAAAGGATACAGCGAAGTAAGTTATCGCAATATATATTTAAAGAGGGTGTGTCATAAGTCTGTGACGCACCCTTTTTTTGTGTGTTTCTGTATATTCTAGTTGAATCGTAGTCTTTCTTCACAAAGGGAATCTTATTGTATTGTATAGAAACTTTACTTTTCTTGTTTTATCGATAACAAAACAGCCCCAAAGCTCACAAAAGGGCATAATTGTCCCAGACGGTAAAACTGTCCAAATTGAGTTTTATCGTTTTATCCCCAAATATTTCTTCAAATTGAATCCTATACCGAACAACCCTATGTCCATGTAAACTTTGTCCTTTCCGAAATGCCTGAATCGCTTGTAATGCATGTCTGCCTTCATCTGTCCAAACGCAGCTTCTGGCTCTATCGGTCTCTGACTCCTGTGTTTCATACCTTCCTCAGACGTCAGCAGCAAAAATGCTTCCTTTTTATACGCATTCAACTTATGGTTGACATATATGGTTCTGTTACCCTTGGCTTTCTTGCAAAGTCCCCCAAGTGGACAGCCTTCACATCGCTGCGCTCTATATAATGATATGACGGACGCATAGCTTGAGTCACTTTTCGTTTGCCGTTGTCCGCAAGGATTCATGTGTTGTCCCATGGGGCAGACATAATAGTCATCATCCTTGTTGTAGTAGAAG